>Ga0180892_14_pt1 | contig 304862 bp, 310 predicted proteins | sample Deesub1362A_J573_FD_124160 | JGI IMG/M metagenome (GOLD analysis project Ga0180892, IMG submission 124160) | Candidatus Geothermarchaeota archaeon JdFR-14
GCTTTGGATATCTTCTCCATGTCGCTCTGCTTCACCCTCCTAACAGCGAGGATACCCGCCTTAGCCAAGTAATGCTGGGCAATATCATCAATACCCTTCTGGCAGATAACCACGTTGGCACCCGTTGAAACGATCTTGTCAACCATCTCCTTCAAAAGCCTGTGCTCCTCTTCTATGAAGAGCTTCAACTGATCCGGGCTTGTTATGTTTATCCTTGCATCGAACTCAGTCTTCTTAATCTCCAGCGGCGCATTGATCAAAGCGATCTTAGCCCCCTCAACCCTCCTAGGCATATTACTATGTACGACCTCCTTATCCAAGACTATACCGTCTACGAATATTGTGTCCCTAATGCTTCCACCCTGTTTCTTCTCGATCTTGATGTCGTCTAGGTCGATCTTTATCTTCCCATCCTCCTCATGCATTACATGCCTAACCGCCTTTACAGCTAGCTCAGCGAGATACTCCTTGTCTGCAGCCACTAGCTTGCTTATCATGGATGTCTCTGCAAGCTTCTTTAATATCTCATCGTCATTTGGATCGATCTTTTTAGCGATGCTGTTGAGAACCTCAAGGGCCTTCTCAGCAGCCTTCTTATATCCCTCGACTATGACTGTTGGATGGACATCCTTGTCAATCAATTCCTCCGCCTTATCCAAGAGGGATCCTGCGAAGACAACTACTGAAGTGGTTCCGTCACCTACCTCAGCATCCTGCGCCTTAGCCACCTCAACCATCATCTTAGCAGCAGGATGCTCTATCTCCATCTCTTTTAGCATTGTAGCACCGTCGTTTGTAATCACGACGTCTCCTAAGCTGTCGACAAGCATCTTATCCATGCCCTTTGGACCTAGGCTGCTCTTAACGATCTCTGCAACGGTCTTGGCAGCGAGGATATTCTTACGCATAGCGTCACGTCCCTTGCTTCTCGAGGTGCCTTCCTTAAGGATTAGTATCGGCTGACCTGCTGCAACCGGGTATACAGGAGCCGACATTCAGCTCACCTCCTATCATTCACCATATAAAACGTATGAAATGGGGTAAATAAACTTTCATATAGACATCAGGACAGCCTATTTTTACATGTGGCGAATGTGTTTTTACTGTTGATGCCCCTTGTCAAGGAAAAATCTTTATATATTTATTTTAAAGGATATACATTTACGTTAATTAGACTATATAGTGGCGAGTGATACGGAAGATGCTGAACATGAATAGGTTTCTCATGGGTCTTAAGGGCACTGAGGTTGTTATAAAGCTGAAGATAGGTAAGATAAAGTGTGTTATCGACGACGTTGGGCACGATGGTACTCTCAAGGTGAGTAAGGTGAGGATAATTGAGACGAATGACGAGACACTACGTGAATGGGAGGATAAGGAGGGCGTTGTAATTAGGAAGGATAGTGTGGTAGCCGTATTCTTGGAATGACCTCCCTAATCTATAGTGCCTTACTCATTACATATGCGTCTTCACCATCCTTATAATATCCCCGGATTATCCGGTCTATTTTAAAGCCTAGTTTCTCATAGAATTTGATGGCAGGTGTATTGGACACACGTACCTCTAGATATACCTCAACGCATTCATAGAAGTCTTTAAGGGCCTCCATAGCCTTCTTCATGAGCTCAGTGCCTATTCCAAGCCTTCTATACCTTGGTAGGATCCCTATTGAGACGACATGCCCTACTTTAGAGAATTTGGGTAGGAATCCAGTAACCTTAAATGAGTGCTCTACTCTACACATTACATAGCCAACGATCTTATCATCGATACGAGCTACTAGAAAAGCCTTGGGATAGTTTCTATATAACAGCTCGTAAAAATAATATGGATAGTTCTCGGGTAAGACCCTCTCATTTATCCTAATTACATCTGGTAGATAATCGAGTTTTATTTCCTCTATTACAAAAAGCCTCTCAACCATCTTAGGATACCTCAGGCAAACAGGTATACCGGCTCCTGCTACTACAATATACATTATTTTATATAATTAACTTTTTAATAGTGTTATACATAGTTGAGTAAGAGCATGACATGAAGGTTCTACGGGGATAATTATGGAGGATAAACCAATGCATCATATAGATCCCATGATAGGATTATTAGAAGATACTATAAGCAGATATTTTGAGATAGAGTCCTTCATGATGGCAGATAGGAGATACGTATTTTATATTAGAGAGACTCCTGATATGAAGGATAAGTTCCTAATGCTGAGGAATGAGATGAAGAAATATGGTAATTTAATCCCTTTTCTAGATAAGAAGGATGATAAGGCGGTTATCATTGTAATAGGGGGGATCATACATAAGAAGGATAGAAAGTCGATTCCCATCCTCCTATTCCTAGCTACACTAGCCACAGTATTGGTAGATGGTTATCTCCGGAGTATGTCACCAGTATATTTTGATATAATTGAGAATTATGATCCTATTATCACCACCATCACGTTCACCATAGCCCTACTAGGTATAATTGGTATACATGAGTTGGGGCATAAGATAGCCTTATCATACTATGGTATAAAGGCTAGTTGGCCCAACTTCATACCGGGGATACCAGGGGTCTTCCCAACTTTTGGAGCGGTTATTTCACAGAGAGAGCCTCCTCCAAACAGGGATATACTCTTTGACATCGGGTTTGCAGGGCCTATAGCCGGGTTTATAGTGACTGTGATCATAACTATATATGCAGCGTTGACCGCGCCGATAATAACAGTGGAGCAACTCCATCAGCTTGAGGCAAAGTATGAGGGATCACAGCCTTTTCCAGTACCGATATTATATACCTTGATCCAGGGGTTGGTGAATCCAGCGGGTCCAAATCAGGTTATTATAGTGAGTCCATTGATATGGGCCTCGGTAGTCGGTTTCATAATAACTGGTTTGAACCTCCTCCCCGCGTGGCAGCTTGATGGAGGGCATATGGCTAGGGCCAGTGTAGGTGAGAAGTATCACGGTGCATTGACAATGATCTCAGTAATTATTCTATTCCTAACCGGCTACTGGGCGATGGCTATGTTCGTACTATTCCTCTATCTAGCGACTGGAAGGGCCTCGGCACGACCGTTAGACGATGCATCACCACTATCACGTGGAAGGAGGATACTGTTCATAATAAGTATAATATTAGCCTTCCTCTGCCTCCCCAACGTCCTCATGATACTCGGCTGATAACTGTGGATATAAATGAAGCGCATCCTCGATAAGGGATATCGACCTCTTCATCCTAGAGGGGATCGTCCTCAGCATCCATTCGATGTTCTTTATGCTCTTTACACTTAAGTGTTTCAATAACGTGGAGGGTAGGCCTCCGAAGAAATAGAGGCGTTTATTTACCTCGGTAAATAGCTTCCTGAGGTGATATAGATATACCTCTGGTAATGAAGAGAACATATTGATGTTATCGAGATTAGCAACCATGTCAAATAACTCATCCCTCACAATACCATCGCCTACAACAATTGCTATTCCGTCTCCCGCCATATTCTGATGTATCTTCATGAGGGAAGACGCTACTAGGGAGATGTCACTATCCCATGGCCAGCCACCCACGCTTGATATGATTAAAGGCGCCAACTCGCTTTTCAGGGACCAGAGGGATTCATAGCTCCTCCATAGAGTCTCCCAATGCCCGCCTCCCTCGCTGATATACACATCGTATACCTCTGCTCCCCCATTTACAATTATATCGATGAAATACACATTATCAGGTAGGCTATCCATAAGATTATCAGGATATGATACGGGAATCTTTTTCATTAGGGATTTCAAGACCTCATCCCTATTTGACTCCAAATAATAGATGGAGACAGATCCTTTACTGAGGAATATGGGGTCATATCGGGGGATATCGATCACTATATTAGGGTCTTCTGAGACAAATGTATGATCTATCTCGAGCTTATCCAGAAGCCTCTTTATGAATCTCTTTTCAGCTTCTGATAAGAAGAAGGAGTCTAATATCCTAACTTCATCCAATTCAGATAATAGACTATATATTTTCTCCAATGCCTTTGCCTCAGACTTCTCAGGCACGAGTTTCCTAGGCTCAATTCTAAGGTCAATTGGATCAGGTAGAGATAATGATATCTCAGTCTCCTCGTAGGGTAGCCATACTTCAACCATATTATCACCGAACCATTTCTATGACCATCTATCTAGTCTCCCGATAATTAAATGATTAGGCCTCCTCGATATATTTAATTAACAATAATCTCCTCGTCATAATACTTGATGTATTAAAGAATCCAGTGCGATAAATCTATTTTTAGAAGCCGATGATAGTAGGGAGAACATAGTTATGTATATCAAGAAAGGCGTGAGGGTCCTAGGGATAGCGGAAAGCTTCTACAAGGAGAGGGGGAGAAGCATATTAGTAGGTATAGTGCAGAGGGGAGACCTTATTATCGATGGATTCTCATACGCCCAAGCCACGTTAGGAGGCATGGATGCAACAAATGCTGTAATAGAAATATATGAGGACTTGGATAGGGAAGATATCAACTATATTATGGTGTCCGGAGCAGTTATCAGCTGGTATAACGTCATTGACTTACACAGGGTTCACTGGGAGACAGGCCGTCCCGTGATATCCTTGACATATGAGGAGACCGAGGGAATAATAAGATTTTTCATAGAGAATTTTCCTAGAGACTGGCATTATAGGCTACTTATACATCTAAAAAATGGGGAGAGGAAGAGAATTAAGCTTAAAAATGGATATGACGTTTATATGCGGGCAGTTGGACTGGATGAGGAGGCAGCCATTAGGATCGTGAACATGTTTACATTAGAGGGGAAATACCCTGAGCCAATTAGGATCTCGAGGCTTATAGCTAGGAGAATCGCCAGGAAGCTGGGAGATAGTAAAAAATATTTATAAACTTGGCTAGATGCCCATGTTGAAACACATGATTTATAAATGGGTCTCGTATCAAATAATATTGGAACTATCATGTCACATGAGGTTCTGTTGAAAAATGTTTGAAGCAGGTAGATCCAAGTATTGTTCTCCCTATTGTAAATTCTTCAGATGCCAGAGGAAGGTATTGAGGATACAGGGGCCGAAGAGGATATGTGGCTTAACAGGAGACGACTGTGACCCGGTGAACTGTCAGTTCGCGCTATGCGGCATCAATAAACTCATAATTCCTGAGGGAATCTGTGGATTGTGGCAGGAGAAGCAGAAGACTAGAAAGGCTAGGCTGGATATTAGCGAGATTGAGGATGATACAGTATATAGGATTAGGGGGAGGAGAGACTTATTCCTTTGACACAAAGCTCTCGAGACCCATATCCCCAGCCACTTCATCAAAGCCGTACCCCTGGATAACCAAGTCAATGAAACGACTGACCTCATCCCTTTTTATCCTATACTGTCTCCATGTATCCCTATCCCTTACGGTAACAGAATCATCCTCAAGAGTCCTATGATCCACTGTGACCGCTATGGGTACGCCTATCTCATCTGCACGGGCATATCTCCTTCCTATGCTCTCCTTAGTATCATATAATACTCTATAGCCGTCAGCAGCTAGGGAATCCCTAATGTCCTCCGCGATCTCCAAGAGCTTATCATCCTCGACCAATGGATAGACAGACACATCATAGGGAGCTAGATATGGTGGTAGTGAGAGTACAACCCTGTCATTGACCTCCCTATAGGCATATTCCAATACTGCGTATGCAATTCTATCAAGGCCGAATGAGGGTTCGACAACATGGGGTATGAAGGGCTCCACAGTAACTTGTTTAACATATTTCTTTATGTCAAAATATTCCTTGGAAAGCTTTACACCAGCCACCTCTATAAAGCCATTCTTGAGTAGGAGGGACTTAAGCTCCTCAGCCTCGATTTTAGAGAGGTCCCTCATAATATCCCTAATCTTATCCCCATAATCCCTACGTATCTTCTTGGGAAGTGGAGTGACTTCAAGGACTTCCACCTCCCTAGGCTTGTCCAGCTGTCTATATGCATACAAGTCTCTACCACTCATCTTAATATGAGACGATAGATCATAGTCGGTTCTATTTGCATGCCCAGATACCTCAACCCAACCCCATCTATCGAGCTTAACCTCTTGGTCAAACGTTTGTATGGCATAATGCGCCCGCTCACCCTCAAGCTTCTCCTTAAACCTCTGGTTCTCCCGAGGAATACCTAATAGCTCTATGAATCTAGTGGCTAATACCATGAAATACGCCATGCACCCGTTTTTAATCACTTTATTCTCCAGTGCCTCACGTACAGTCATCGTCTCATAATCCTTACCACCTTTTCTAATCAGTTCTTCATGAAGAAGATTAAGCTCCTCATCAAGAACCTCCTCGAGATAGGGGCAGTCAGAGTTCTCTGGATCGAAGAAGTATTCCAGCTCCATCATATCGAATTCCCTAAGTCTTATGGGCCCCTGCCTAGGGGATATCTCGTTCCTAAAGCCCCGTCCTATCTGGGCGATTCCAATTGGAAATCGTCTCCTAAAACTCTCATATATCCTCTTAAACTCCACGAACATCCCCTGGGCAGTCTCAGGCCGGAGGAATCCTACAGACTCTGAGTAGGGGCCGATCGTGGTCTTAAACATTGTAGTAAAGTAACTTGATTTACCGAATACACCTCCACAAACTGGGCATCTAACCTTATTCTCCCTTATAATAGAGTCAACCTCCTCAAGTGAAGCGGCTTCACTAACCTCGATACCCTTTTCAACCAAGAGTGTATCCGCCCTAAACTTCCTACCACAGTCCCTACATGAAACCATTATATCCTTGAAACTACCCACATGGCCAGAGGCTTCAAACACGACATAAGGGGCTATAGCAGGGCTCTCAATCTCCAGAAAGTCATGTGACTCTATAAACATAGCCCTCCATAACCCAATAATCTTATTTTTAAGGACTACTCCTAGGGGGCCCCATACATACATGCCAGCAACTCCACCGTATATCTCATATGCTGGCCAGAAAAAACCTCTTCTAACTGCTAGGTTCATCACTTTCTCGGCTTTATCCAATCAACAACCACCTCAATCAACTACTCTCTATCATATAATTCAAAAATGTTTATATTAAGATAAAAACTAAATTACAGCAGTATACAAATTAAATTATGAGTAGAAATTGAATAGAAATTATCGTAAAGGCTACCGATTTGAACATAGGGTTAAGAGATATCTTGAGAGGAAGGGATATAAGGTTTTTAGAATCGCTGGTTCAAAGCCGATAGACCTAATCGCATTGTCATCTAATAGAGTCTATCTGATTGAGTGTAAATCTAGAAAGAGGGATGTGAAGAAGACTATTGAGAAGCTTAGTGAATATAGCGATGGACTCCTTGCAAAACCGTTGATAGCATATAGGAAGAAGAATAACAGAATCGGATTCATAGATATTGTGAATGGAGAGGAGCTTAAAGACCTTCCTGACGCAGCTAGTTTAGAAGACTATGTTTAGAGGACTCCCAATTCTTAAGGAATATTATTTGGGGTAATTATATTCATTAATATGAAGATAGGAGTCGTGTCAGATACACATGATAATAAGGATGCTATTCTCAAGATGGTTGATATACTGAATCAGGAGAAGGTGGATGTTGTTCTACACGCCGGGGACCATATAGCGCCTTTCGTTGTAAACTGGATGAAGGGTGTCAAGGCGAGGATAATTGGTGTAGCAGGTAACAACGATGCCGAGAAAGAACTTATTAGGAAGCGTTATGAGGATAATGGATGGAGCTTTAGCTATCACACTGCAATACTAAACCTAGAGGGGAGGATAGCGCTGCTACATGGCATTGATGAGGCTCTCGTAGAGGGGCTCCTCCACTCCGGGCTATACGATGTTGTGGTCAGGGGCCATCTACATGAGATAAGGGTTGACTATGTTGGAGACACTCTTCACCTAATGCCTGGAGAGGTATGTGGATATCTAAGTGGAAAGAGGAGCCTAGCAATATTAAAAATGCCTGAGAAGACCGTGGAGATCATAGAGTTCTAGCTATCTTCTCTATCCATACGAGGAACTTCGAGCCTACAGGGACCTTTGTCCTAACGAAGTCTGACATATGCTCCTGTCCGAATATCTTGAGGCCCTGCTCCATAAGTGTATCACTCCTGCATAATGCATCTATCATCAGCCTCAGCTGATAGCCATTATCTATCGCGTCGCCGATCTCCCTACGCCACCTTGCTTCATATTCACTTAGCTCAGCATCCCCACTTAGATATTCAGCCACAGTCTCACCGGCAATAGAGCCTGCAACGACTGAAGTAGGTACGCCAGCGCCTAGGGAAGCGATAACTTGGTTAGCCGAGTCCCCAACTAGAAGAGCATTGTCTCCAACTGATTTAAGAGGCGGACCTACTGGGACGACACCACCTATCACGCTTATAGCCTTCCCCATATTGAGTTTTTTTGAGGCCACTGGATGCTCATATATAAACCTATGTAGAAACTCTATAATCGGGAGATCCCTATCCTCCTTCCTTACATAGGGCTTTCTGATCCCTAGCCCGACGTTTGCATACCCCTCTCCACGGGGGATTATCCATGCATACGCCCCTGGACAGTATCTCCTCCCACTATACATCTCAATCTTATCCTCATCAGCGTCTACACCAGCCATTACATACTGGATGACATGCCCTAAGTTATGTTCATCACTCTCCCTCTCCAAGCCTACCATCTCAATTAATTTAGACGATGCTCCAGCTGCGATGACTACAACCTTCGCCTCAACCTCAAAGAAGCCTGATCTCCCCCTACCCAGGACACGATAGCCTTTAGCGGTTTTCTCCAGTTTATGAACCGTGGATCCGATCCATATATCTCCACCGGCTTCAATAGCCTTTGACACAAGCCATTTATCGTATCTACTACGGTCGATTATATAAGTGTCGAAAGCATCCTTATACTCAATGCCCTTGGGAGAATATAGGGATACATACCTCGCTTTATTCCTAATAATATTATTAGGGAAGCTAGTCAGTAACTCTAGATGCTTGGCATTTGGCAATATCTCCCTATATGTATGGGGCTGGGGCAGAAGTTCACCACATTGAATTGGGACACCAATCTCCCTACGCTTATCTATACCCAGTGCCTTGAGACCATTTTTAGCTGCAGAATATAGTGTTGAGGCTCCTCCAGGGCCGAGCCCTATTACCACGAGATCAAGAGTCATTAGACACTACCTCCATAATAGATCCCATATATTTAATGCTAGAGACCTCCCGGCTTCAACAGAAATCAGTATAACATTATTAAATATATAAAGAAGTCTCTATGCATCAGGCGAATCACAGGGTTTTCTTCAGGACGTCATCCATATACTTCTTGAAACTATTGAATTGAGAGGCTTCAGACTTACTGATGCTCAAACCCTTTAGAGAAATTGGGGTAACAGATATATTACCCTTGACAACCGTCTCATGTGCATCCGTACCCTCTGGAAACTCACTGAGCTTCTCACCCCATATCCAGTAGTAGGGTCTACCACGGGGATCATCACGTACATATATCTTTGATATGAGTGATAACTGTGCAAGGCTGGTTATAGATATCCTCGTGTCCTTGTTAAGCTCTGCAGGGAAGTTGACGCTTAAGAGGTCTATCCCCTCTGGAAGCTGTTCATCTAGGAAGTAGGAGGCTATCTCGGCGGCTATCATGCCTACATCGTCATAGTTACTCCTCACATCATGTGTCAACATGACGTCTGTAGCCACCTCACGTTTCGAGAATGCTATAGCTGGGATACCGTGGATAGATGCTAATATAGCGGCTGCCACCGTACCACTCATGAAGAACTCTAGTAGAGATAGGTTTTCACCAATGTTAATACCCGATAAGACCATCTCCGGATTCTCATCAAAGATATAGAATAAGCCTATGGTTACACAATCCCCTGGAGTGCCGTTGACCGCATAATACTTTACTCCATCCCATGTATATTCCCTAATTCTAATAGGCCTATAAAGTGTTAAGCTGAGGCCAGCTGCACTTCTTGGCCCATCAGGAGCTACTACAACAGGCTCGGCATATTTAACCATATATTTTACAAGGCTCCTAATACCAGTACTTCTGTATCCATCGTCATTTGTAATCAATACTCGTTTAGGCATATACTTACACCATGCTACGTCTAATAATGGTATATCGATATGTTAAATATAGGGTTTCCCAATAGATAGACTTAGATATAAAGCCAAAGATAAAATAAATTCAATGGACTTAATTTATTAATTCATAGGATTAGGATATTATGTAATTCTCATGAGGGCTGTGAAATGAGTGGGATATATTCACTTAAGGAGGTTAGGTTCCTATTTGAACACGAGGGAGAGATAAAGAGAGAGGCTGAAATAGGATTGATAGATATATCTACACACCTGGATATGGAGCTTAGCTTGAGAAACCTCCACCATATATTTGAGTATATTTTTCTAACTAAGGAGATGAAATATATCGAGACAATCCTTATCCCCCTAGTCCACCGGATATATAATTCCCAGTTGAAGAAGAAAACCATCTATAAAGTATCATATGGCAGATATTCCCCCGTAACGGAGTATACCGAGGTACATGCCGATGACGAGTATTTAAAGACAAATGCCGGTGCCTTTCCAACAGTCATAGGAAGGGATCATCTAATCATATATGGACTATACCCTGATCTAGATTCAACGGCTTATGCCATATTAATATTATCCAAGTCATATAGGCTTCTGAAAGATAAGCTTAAAGGCGATTTTATTAAGAGTATTGAAGAAGGTATTGACTACCTGCTTCTAAGAGATGTTAATAACGATGGATTGGTGGAACAGCTTGGTAATGAAGACTGGGCTGTAGGTGCATGTAGGGAGGGAAGCATAACATATACTAACTTAATTACGTTCCTAGCTTTGGAGGAGGCATATGACCTATTCCTATCAATCGGGAATCAGGAGTATATCGAGAAGATTGAGAAGAGGCTGTCCAGGGCCTCCGACGCGATACTAAATAAGCTGTGGATAAAAGACTATTTTGTAAACGGCCTCGATAGATATGGAAAATATGACTTGACATACTCCCTAGATACCGTTTATATTACACAGTCCGTGATCTTGCAGGGAGAGGATAAGGTTAAGACTCATATGAAGACCCTGGCATCGAAACTGACTGTCGATGGACTACTCACATCATTCTACCCCGTTCCCTACGGAATGTGTGTAGAGGACCTCGAGCCATACACATCCATAAATGGGGGAGTATGGCCAAGGTTCAACATCTTATTTGCACGGGCACTCATCAAGATGGGTTATATAACCGAAGCAGCTAAACTCCTTAGAAACCTAATTGATATTAGAAGATATAGATGGATAAATCCAAAGAATAAGCTACAGTATGAGGAAGACGGATACCGGGAGAATAACGTCCTGTTCCTAATAACATTAAAAGAATTGAGGGAAACTCTTGAGAAACTCGAAGAAGGGCCCGCATCAACCGGCCAGGGTTAAAGGCGGCCTTGTCCAACCCCCCTGGGCCCACGGATCCCCGAGAGAACTTCGGCTTGCCCGGAAGAAGGGGCCGGCGAACCCTTCCCCGTGCCTCCATTCTCTCAGGGTCCTGAGGGTAGCTGGACACAACCCGATCCTCCACGCCTCCAAGGCCACATCATTTTTAATGCGGCCTCGGAAAGACCGGCTGAAGATTATTATTGCCCGGTGAGGCTCCTTACATCCCCTCGGCACACCCGAGAAGCTAGATAAATGCCCTCTTTACCCCTTGGAGGGTTGGGCTTCCTTCCCTCCGCGGGGTCTTGAACTTTATCTAGCTTCTCGGGGGCCTCGGAGACGTTTAGAGCCCCGAGGGCATCTCAGCCGGCCTGTCAGCGCGGGGGTTCGGGTCTTCAACCGCCACCCCCTGGCCGGTTGATGCCACTAATATTAGTCTGGGAAAAAATATTTAATATTAATGTTGCGAGATTTGTTGTATACTTGGTTACAACTTGATTAATTACCTTGTTACACGTCCCCGGCCCTACCTTTATACCTAAACTGCCTCTCGTACATCAGTCTTAACTCATGTATGGTCGTGGCCTCCGAAGGAGACTTATCCTCCCTAAGGCGTGTTATCCTAGCTAGTCTAAGGGCTAGTCCACTCCTATACTTGGGGCTCTTCTGGATCTCGTTGAACGCCACCTCGACCACGATCTCCGGCTTCACCCATACACGGTACCCCTCGTCCCGGACAACTATCTCTAGGAGACGGCTGGTCATATATTGGAACTCTTCGTCCGTCAATCCCTTAAACGTCTTCCCAACCAGTTCATACCCACCTGTATCTGGGTTATACGCCGCTAGATAGTAGTCGCTGAGCCACTTCCTCCGCCTACCATGACCCCACTCAGCCCCTACTATAACCAAGTCTACAGATTCAGCTGACTTGACCTTGATCCAGTTCTTCCCCCTCGATCCGAGGATATATGGTGCGTCAAGCCTCTTAACCATAACACCTTCATGGCCGGCCTTCAACGCCTTCTTGAAAAACTCCTCAGCCTCATCTATATCCGAAGTGACTATCCTCTCCGCTAAGAGATCTCTAGATACTATCCTCTCCAAGATACTATATCGATCGACATAAGGTTGATCTATTAATAGCTTTCCATCAACGTATATTATCTCGAAGAAGAATATCTGGATAGGGATCTCCACCATCACAGACTCGATATCCTTAACCCTTCTAAAACGCTTCATCAATTCTTGGAAGGGCAGGGGCCTACCCTCTTTTACGGCAATCACTTCACCCTCCAATATACATTCACCAACATTATTGGATAGGGTATTTTTAACTCTCTCAATGATCTCTGGAAGACTTCCTGATACGTCGGTAAGTCTCCTACTAAATATCTTTACACGATCATTCTTGACATGGATCTGGACACGAGCCCCATCATACTTAACCTCGACAGCCGCCTCTCCCCCGCCTATGAGTGAAAAAGCCTCGGAAATACTGTTTGCTGGAGTCGCTAGCATTGGCCTAATCGGCTTGAATATAACTGGTTTTATATCTCGAATATCATGATCCTTATCGTTCAGCAACTCTATAAGCTCATCTAGGCTGCCTCTCAACATATATGCCCGCCTAACATACTCTAGGGGGACGCTAGATGCCCGGGACAATGCATTGAGAATATGTCCTTCCTCGACGCCTATCCTAAGCTCACCAAAAATTATTTTAGCCAGCCACCTCATCTCCTCATCGGTGGAGAGGCTGTTGAATAAACTGGATAGGAGCATGACCTTCTTCTCCATGGAGCCCGGGCCTCTTACATCAGCTATCTCATGTAGACGTTGATATACATCACTTACTGTGGGGGGAGGAGGGGGGAGGAGGGGCTTTACACCGGATTTTAGGGCTTTTTTAACTAGGGAGAAGCCGATCCCCAAACCGCCCTCCTTAGTTTCTGGAACTGCTTTACCAGCAAGGAGCATTATCAACGGCTTCCACTCTCCCTTGTCAATCCTAGATAGGAATGAGGCAATGATTGTGGTCTTCTCATTAATCGAGGAGGTTGCCGCGATTCTTTTACAGAGCCTTATGAACTCGGTGAAGGATACAGGCAATTCTATACACCCTCAGAGGCGAGGCTATCGAATATCTCTAGGAAATGCTCCTTTTCATAATATGGGATTACAGCCGCTCCCCGAGACTCATATCCATAGCCTAGGCCCCCGACTGTATATGCAGCCGCCTCCACGAGGGCTGAGACGGGCTGCGCCCTACCAATATTTATCCTAAACTCTAGTGATTTCGAGACCCTTATAGCGACGTTTATCCAGTCTCTAGTGAGGTAACCGAATCCAGGGATATAGGGGTTCCTCTCACATAACCCGATGATATACTTACCCTTGTCGTATAGCCTAGCCTGATAACTTATATAGCTCACATAGCTGTCGAAGACTCTCGTCCCCATCTCAAAAAAATCCTTATTATAGTCTTCAAACCACTGTATAGAATTACCTACGTTAAGTCCCTCAACCTCCAGTATACTTGTGAGGCTCTTAAATGCCTTCCTCTTCATCTCCTCATACCTTTTTACAGCCTCGAGGATCTCCTTGTTATCGCCATTCACCAAGTTGTTAAATAGATCGAGATAAGAATCCTTATAATATCCTACGGAGGATATGAGAGTTACATCCTTATAAAGCCTCCTATACTCCTTCTTAATATCTCTATAGACTATTCTAAAGCTCTTTCCAGATTTGGTTATCGCCCCACTTCTAAGGCCGTCGTATAAAGCCCTCCAATTCAGGCCAGATGGAGGATATGGAGATTCACCCATTCCCAATACAGCTAGCCAAGCCCATCTCTTAGCCTCCTCATACCTATTTTTATAGAGGAGGTATGATATGGTAGATGATACTGGAGAATCCTCATTGGCCAATCCATATAAATATGGATTTAGGTAAAGAAGGCCTTCAGGTACTTCACTATACTCCACGTGATGGTCGATTATCAAGACATTCTCCCTACGATCACCAGGCACAAGTTTATGTATAGGTCCTCCTAGGTCGGTGAAGACAATTAGGTCATATGCCTCTATAGACATTATCTCAGACATTATCTCAGGATATATCTTGTCTAGACAGATAAACTTGGCATCCGTCCTAGAAGAATCCGCAAATAACTTTAGGAGAAGTGCACTAGCCAATCCATCGCCATCGTCACTAAATAAAATAAGGATACGCTCAGCCTCAGCCAACCGCTGAGAAGCCTCGGATACAACCTCCATAAACATATCTACAGTGCTCATGATACATCAGCCACCGGTGAATGCGTCCAACCCAAATCCAGATGAAGATGCGATGGACTCCAACGTCTTCTCAGAGACGCCTACTGGCTCCAATACTCTCTTTGCAACAGGCAGCACCTGATTATAAATATAATACTCTACATCAATCTCCCTTGGATCAGCCTCGAGATAGTGAACCGCTCTCTTATATAAGGGGCCTTCCCCGGATAATATAATATATCCAATGAACATACCCCGTTTTATCCTCCAGCCCTCCGCAGCCAATTTCCGGGCTACAGCGATGTGAGGAGCATTAGCCTTATACTCTTCAAGGGGGCGTGTTATCTGCTCCCATATCACCAGTTCACTAATAGGCACTTCCCTCTTCCTAAGACGCCTAATACGACTTCTCAATACATCGATCATCTTATCCTTGGAAGCATCTTCCAATATCATTTTGATAAGGATATATTGCGTCTCCCGGGCATAGTCACACCAATCCCTACGGACATACTCCAGCCCCACTACATCCACCACACCATCATATGTGACGCCTGCATACCTCTTCTTAGCCTCTGTGAAGAGGAGCCGCCTATATATCTTATCGACCTTGGCCTCCAGCCCCAGCTCCTCCCTTATCCACTTAAGGAGGCCATCCACCTTATCCTTATCATATATGGTGAAGAGGCTGTCAGTATCTCCATATATGACCTTTAATCCAATCTCCTCCGCCTTTCTTAGACTGCTTGAAATCACTCTTCTACCTAGATACGTGACAAGTGAAGCTCCCTCCCAACTATACCATCTTGCACCTAACCACCCCATGTATCCATAGAGGGTGTTAGCCAAGATCTTCAAAACCCTCTGCCTAGCATCCAAGACCCTATACTCCACAGACTCCCTATCCATCGACACCATCAAACTCCTAACCCTGTCCCTCTCCTCAACAAGGTGGTCTAGAATTTGTGGGAACAATCCCTTTACATCCATCTTAACACCAATGGAGAGCTCGTCATAAAAGATGATGTTAGGACCCGGGCTGGTTACAACAGTCTCAGGAGAGATATTATTCTTCATTATAATCGTTGGATACATACTCTTATAGTCTATCACGGCTATATCCTTATGGAGACCCTTAACAGGCTTCAGTACAAGACCTCCTGGATAGCTTCTAAAGCCCCGTTGAGATACCTTAGGAATAACCTCGTTATATTCAATAGCCTTACGCATAATATAATACTCTGCTTGACGTCCCGAGGATGCTGTAAATACATAATCAGGGGGAATACCAGTTATACTCGAAAGACTAAAGAGCTGGTCCCGAATTATTTGGAAAGCCCTGTATAATATGTATGCACGCCACTTAACATATTCAATTAGTCGCTTCCTATCGTTGACCCAGTAATAATAGTACTGTAGTTCATCCACAGGCTGGATCTCAATCTCAAAACCTAGGAATGTAGCCAGTTCCTCAAGGGTCTTCCTCTGAAGCATTGGAAGGTCGTCTGCATACTCCTTCAAGTCTACATGTATCCTACCTGCTATTGAGGTATGGCCATAGAGACTTTGGTGAATGTCTATTCCCAGCATTCCAATGGTTAGTGGACTACCCAAGTATCTCGTACGTTCGATTAGGTAGGGCCAGATGAAGCTATTACCATTGAATGTTAGGATTATATGGGGGCTTAGTTGATCAACCATTGAATCAAACTCCTCGAGAATCCTTTTATCAGCATCCTCATATAGAAACTCCCTGAACTCCCTCCCATCGTATACAACGATATACAGTACAGGATCCTTTTTAGGATCGGGCGCTCCATATTTAGATGCGATGACCATGTCGATGGAGAGGATCTTTAGAGGAGGATAGGTCATTTGACGTGATTCTCCATGGAATCCGGTTAAAAGTTCAAAGGCCACGCCATCCCGTTCATACAATGGCTCTACTTCAAACTCATACCATGTACATGGGTTCAAGCCCTTAACCAGGATATATTTGTTGGTGAACCGGATATCATCTTCAAAAAGCATTTCCTCTCCATAGATCCTCCTAAGGACTTGTATAGCCTCCTTAATATGCTCATTAGGACCAGACAACTCATAGAATCGCCTCTCAACACCATAGAATTTCTTAACTACACTCCTAATTTCTAATAACGAGGCTCCAAGTACGTCTGAAGCTAGGTTAAGCTTCAGATCCTTTAACTCAAGATCCTCAGCATCTATGTAGAAATAGTTCTTAAAATTGGGGTCGACAATAATATGGAAGGCTCCCTCTTCATCAACCGTCCAGAGCCAGATTACTTCCCTACCTTCATAATCGCCGGATGAAACATCATAAAACCAGTATTTCCTCCTCATAACCTACAATATTATTATTAGCAGCTGGGAATATATAGTAAATGTAGGTGGTTAATCAGTGCAGAACCGTAAATGTATCTATTCATCTACATATATCAAGTTTTATAAAGAGCCCGAAAATAGTTTTATATCAGTTGTTTGGACGTAATATAACATCGTTATTAGGTGTATTGAAATGAGTAATCCAATTTTGTCTGAAGAGGATAGGAAGATTGTTATGGAGGAATATTGGAGCAGGCTCTCCAATGAAGTGAAGCTGATATACATAAACTCTAGGGATAGTGACTGTCAATATTGTGACCTAATTAAACAGTTATATACCGAGCTTTCTCAGATGACCGATAAAATAACCTTGGAAGAATATTATCTTGAGGATAATCCAGAGGAGTTGAGGAGGAAATATAGGATATTGACAGCCCCAGTCGTCGTTATACAGGGTGTCAATAAAGGCCTGATAAAATTCTATGGAATACCCTCTGGAATGGAGTTCCCTGGTTTTATAGAGACTATTGTAAAAGTGTCCAGAGGAGAAGTCGATCTACCCAATGACATTATCCAAGAGGTTAAGAACATCGATAAATATGTGAATATCAAAGTATTTATAACACCTACATGCCCATATTGTCCCAAGATGGTTTCTACAAGCTTCATGTTTGCTATGTTAAATGAGAATATCGATGCAGAGGCATGGGAGTCGATAGAGTTCCCAGAGGTCTCTCAGCAATACAGCGTCGCTGCTGTCCCCAAGACCGTTATCAATGACTCCGTCTCATGGGAGGGGCTGGTGCCCCCAGAGTATCTCCTGCATAATATACAGCATGCAATTGGGCATCATTCCCATGATGAGGATTAGGTCCTCATTCCCTATTATTTATAGTTAATCCGCTAGTTTTTTCTTTTTGAAATGGGTAGGAGTATAGTTAGGGAAGTTGCAACCGAGTTATTCGGCGAGGAAAACGCCCGTAAAATGGTTAGAAGCCTAGATATTATAGGGGATATTGCTATAGTAAAGATCCCCGATGAGTTCCTCGACAAGAGATTCATATTTGGAGAAAGGCTTTTGGAGAGAATGCCCTATCTAAAAGTTATACTCCGGCAGGTCACACCCGTAGAAGGGGCATATAGAATCCGTAGCCTAGAGCATATAGCGGGGGAAGATAGGAAATGGACTGTCTATAGGGAGCATGGGATAAGGATAAAGGTAGATGTAGAGAAGGTATATTTCAGCCCCCGCCTATCCACCGAGAGAAAGAGGGTTATGGAGCTCGTCGAGGATGGAGAGAGGATTGTGAACATGTTCGCTGGAGCCGGGCCATATACAATCCTAATTGCTAAATACAAGGATGTTGAGATCATCCATAGCATAGACATCAATCCAGTCGCGATTCATTATCACTTGGAAAACATCTTTCTAAACAAGGTTAGCGATAAAGTCATCCTATATCGTGGGGATGCGGGTGAGATGATAGAGAGGTTTATTATAGGGAAGGCGGATAGGGTCCTTATGCCACTTCCTGAAATAGCGTTGGATTACCTGGGATATGCCTTTAAAGCGCTTAATAAGAGGGGGTGGATACATGTCTATCTCCACATTCCATATAGAGAGACGTGGAAGGAGGCCTTGGAAAAGGCTAGAGAAACCGTCTTAAACGCCGTTCCTCCTGGATGGAGTGTTATAGAAGCCAAGCCGCATAAGGTTAGGGAGGTGGCTACTAGGCTCCTACAGGTTTGTGTGGATACACATGTATGTAGAGGATGAAATATACCTTGAATCGTGTTAAAATGCCAGTGATATGTAGATACATATTTATATCTCCCACTTCTATTAATAAAAATGTAGAATTTGATTAAACGGTGGTGACTTAGGTAGAAAATGGGCATTTGTCCAATATGCGGATTACCGGAGGAGCTGTGTAGCTGCGACAGCCTAGAGCAGGAAGAGACTATAATTAAAGTCAGAGTCGAACACCGTAGATACAATAAACCTGCCACAGTCATAGAAGGAATTAATCCTAAGACTAACGACTTGAACAAGATTGCTAAGAAGCTTAAGAGCTGGCTCGCCTGTGGAGGGACAGTCAAGGACAATAAGATCATCCTACTGGGGGATCATAGGGGAGACCTACCTAGATACCTTGAGAAACTTGGTTTCAACCCCGATAACATACAAATTCTATGAGGCTAAATAATGCTGGGTAAGAAGAAAAAGAAGACGATAAGGATAAAGGTATGCCCTATATGCGGTTCTAGAAACATTAAACTATCAAGTGCCTTCGATGGATGGCTGACTCCAGAGACATATATATGCCTTGAATGTGGATACACAGGCCCCATTATCCTAGAACTACAGTTAGATCCTAACGAGTTGAAGGAAAAAGAAGATGATAAGGAAAATTAAGACGGTACTAGACTATATAGTAGTAATCCTAGCGGTACTTGTGACCATCTTCTATGCAGTCGATATTGTAATAGGCGCTAAATATGCGTTGAAAATCACGTACAACATGAGCAACATGACCAATGTTCCTGAGATAATGTATTTCCCCCTATTTATAGCCACACTCCAAGTTAATGTACCTCTTCCACAGCCAGTTAACCTCAATATGCTCTCCCTAGTATTCATCGTCCTCTACATCCTCTTTTTCTCATTAGCATTGAGTAGGGAGAAGAACCTACTTGAAGCTATGAGAAAGAGACGGATACAGGATAATGACATGCTGTCCACCACATTATACCTAAGTATAACGCTTATTCTAATGATAGTAATAGAGTTTATCCAACAGGCTAGAGGCATTGAGACAGGGGAATTAGCTGCGGAAAACGAGTATCTCAGATATGTATCTGCATTAATCGCACCCATACCAGAGGAGATAGGTTTTAGATTGACTCTATTGGGGGTAGTGTCGTTAGCCATGTACATCGCGATGTACTATAAAGAGCTTTCTATAAAGGGATTCTTCTACTCCCTCTGGAAGCCATATAAACTCGTAGAGGAATATGGTGCACCAGAGAGATTCATGGATACACTATATACATTCACCATAATAAGTGGGTTATTTTTCGGCTTAGCACATTATTTATCAAGCGGCGGATGGGGTATTGGAAAGGTTACCACCGCCACCCTAGCAGGAATCATACTTGGATACCTATATGTTAGACACGGGTTTTATAGTGCTGTCCTAGGACACGCTTTCTTCAACGTATTCCTATTGTCGATATACTATATGGAGAGCATTGCACAGGGATACTGGTCTATTATATTCGAGGGGATCTACCTTGTCATACTTATACTAGGTGGACTTGGGCTTATCCACATGTCCCTAAACTTATTCATTGGAGAAAGCTCTTCACCAGCTGAAGAGCCTCATGTAGACTAGATACCTTATACCTAGGTTTTATACACAGCCCCTTAATTGGCGGTAGCCTCGTAGTATCAAGATATATTGTGGTTATCCCCGCTGCCTCACCCGCCAATACATCCATGATACTGTCTCCAATATATAGCGACTCATCTAGAGACACGCCTAGGATTGAGACGGCCTTGTTCAATGGATCTGGAAAGGGCTTCATCCTATCAACATCATCCCTAGCAATAATCACTCTAAAGTACTTTTTAAACCCCAGTCTATTTAGAACCAGCTCCGCTGCGTTCCTACATGAATTGGTCACCAACCCCATCTTAAGACCAAGGGACTCGAGGCTCTCTAGGAAATAGTCTGAATACGGTGTTTTCACCGCCTTAGTGGCAGCCGTGGATTCAAGGTTACATGCAGCATCATGGAAACGTTTCCTAACATGAGTATACTTATCTTCTCCAATGACTCCACGGAGCTCATTAAGCCTCATGAAATATTGGAAGGGACGCTCCACATCATTGAATAAATGGGATAGGGATTCCTCATCAACTATAATATGTAATGCCCTGCTCATGGCCGAGATATCTATGTTAAACATAGTTAGGGTACCGTCTAAATCGATTAATACAGCTCTCAACATGGTGTATCAGCCTATAAGTAAATATAACTGATTGATAGGGGTTTATATTTGGAGATGTCGAGACCCTAATTTAGGAAACCTATTTAGGTATATGGAGATGAATATTATTTTACGTATGAGGTGTATTTCATGAAGTATAGGCTCCTAAACTTCCTAATCTGCCCGAGATGCAAGGAGTATCCATTAAAGCTACATATTATTGAAGAGAAGGTTTTCGATAGGGATGTGGAGATACCGCCATGTGACCAATACTGTGGGTATAAGGAGACTATGGTGGCTAAACTAGGTTCAGAGCCACCTTGTAGGGAATGCATGAAGCACGAGGTGATAGATGGATACCTGACATGCGGTAAATGTGGAGAATGGTACCCGATTATCGACATGATAGTAGTTATGCACCTAGATAAACTGAGGCCTAAGAAGCCTATTGAGAAATTTATCGAGAAACATAGGGATAAACTTCCTAATGAGATAATTGAGAAGTGGAGGGCTGAGTCAGAGGGTTAGCTCATGATACTTATTGATATCCATGAACCTAATGATATTCCAGAGCTACTTAGGAGGAAAGGGGCTCAGATAAGGATTAGGAGACTTGATGTAGCCGACTATATAATAGGGGATATAGGGATTGAGAGGAAAACTTGCCATGACTTCTTTAGATCAATTATTGATAAGAGGATATTTAACCAGCTTGAGAGGCTGAGAAAATCCTTTAAAAAACCTCTTCTACTTTTAGAGGGTGACCTCCAGGAGGCCTTGTACTCAGTTCAGAACCCAAATGCAATTTTAGGAGGCTTATTATCAGTAGTTATCGATATGGATATAGGAGTCATCTACTCTAGGGATAAGGAGGAGACCGTCAACATACTATTCCTGATCTGGAGAAGAATGCATAAGGAGAGGAAAACCTCAGTACCTAGGTTCAAGCCACGTATCATGAATAAGAGGGATAGGCTTCTATTCATATTAGAAGGGTTTCCAGGCATAGGATCTAGGCTGGCTGAGAACATTTTAAACCACTATGGAACAATAAGAAACTTCGCTGTAACCAGCTTATCGGAGTTGATGAGTGTGGAGGGGATAGGGGAGAAGAAGGCTAGGGAGATTATTGAATTACTGACTTTAGACTATAGAAGGCTTAGGAAGATGCATAAAGAAGAGGAGTCACATACTTAACAATATAGTTTAGGAACTCATCCAAAGTTATTTTTGAGAACATGGCTATGATGAGGTTCCTAGTTAGACCAACGATATATCCAGTCTCTTGATGATGAAAGACAACATACCATATCTTACCATGCTCAAGATACATATTATACAGCGATGTATCGGCCAATGCACTTCCATATAAAGCGAGTTTATTTACATTAGGAATATCGACATTGTCAAAGTAGATCACCTTCGTACTCTCTGGATTTGACTCGTGTAGGCTCTTAAGAACCTCATGTGAAATATTGGCCTCTACTATTTCACCCGTCTTAGCAAATAATACCTCAGAAATTATATTGGCGATACGGTTAGCTCTGAACTTTTTCTCGAATACTATCAGCAGTATATCTCCAAACTCTTCTTTAAACGCGACCAAAGCCTCACGCCTGACAGCGAGCCTCTGCATCTCCCCACGTATATTCATTACCCTAGGCTCGTCGAAAACGAAATACGCCTTTAAAGTATCGCCTACGATACGTATGTCGTCGAAGGATTGTGCGATCTCTACATCCTCAACCTCCTCAAGTTTCTTATAATTCCTAATCTTATCAGCGATGATATCTAGAGGAAGATACCTTTTTATACGGAAGACCTTGGCGGATAAAGCCAACAGCTACACCTCTATCTTCTTAGACGACTCCCACAACTTCTCAAAATATAGTTTAGCCAGGTATATAAGGCTTGAATGCGTCGACCAAATTGCGGTACTTACTCTACCACTATCCCCCAGGAGTAGAAGAGCCTCCTTTGCATCTGATATCACTCCGCCTCCAAACATATTCTCTCTATACCGTAGTTCTGCACCGAACTTCAGGAAGCACTCCGCATCATCCACAAGCTCCCTTGGTATCAATATCCTTATGTGGGTTGGGTTATATAGCCCCCCCATTCGCTCTAGAAGCGAGGCCTTCTCAAAAAGAGATTCCATCTTGGCATGGATCGCTAGGAGAAGCTCATATTGAGACTTTAGGACGAGGTCAATAACTTTGGAGGATACGTTCTCCTCTCCCCGCACTATCCATACCTCAGGTGTCTCGGGCACGGTCCTTGCATCATAGATGGGCTGTAGCATGGGTATGATCTTACTCGCAGCCTCCTCCCATTCCTTCTCCCTCTTGACCTTAGCTTTCTTAACAGCCTCATCTGGGGATAGTGCAACATATCTAATAGGCCTCTCCCTGTCTGAGGATATCCACCCCTTCTCCTCGAGGGATTTCAACACTATATAGACTTTGGAGAAAGGTACATCCGCATAGTCGGAGATCTCCTTCGCCGTAAGAGGCCCTGAGTTCAACAGCAGCATATATACTTTCATCTCATTAAGCGTCAGCCCAAGCCTCCTCATCAGACCCTCAATGTCTTTAGGGATTTTCATACATTATATAGTATGAAAAGGGTGACAATTAAGATTTTATATGTTCTATTAACGTTACATTGAAAAATATGTCTTTTGGATGTGAATATAGATTAGGGGGATGTGTGAAAATAATTTTTTAGCATGAATATAGATGAATACGCTTATAATAGGCTTAAGATACTCTTGGATGAACTGCTGAGGGAGGTACCTATTATAAAGGGTGTTAAGCTCTCGGGCTCCACGGCCGATGGACATTTCTTCATACTCCAGTTTGGAGACATCTATATATCGTCGGACTATGACGTGGTCATCCTCCTAGAGAGGTACCCCGAGGAGAGGGAGATAGATAGAATTAGGGAGATACTCTCAAAACCAGTTTATAATGATGTGCTTGAAAAGGTTCTACTTGAGAATATGGATGTCAAACTACTATCCCTAGAGTATCCATATAAGGGGAGGGGTGTGAAGACAGCCTCTATATATGATAGAGATATAAGTATAGTGAGGCATCTGATAGGGGGGAAAGTGGTTTATGGAGAGGAATACTTTAGGAGGATCGTGGTCGAGGAGGAGTGGATAAAGAGGCAGTTGGCGTATAGGGTGCTTGAGAGGAAGAAGATATTCGACTTATTCACGGAATTAGGGGCGTACGACCGTATATCAACGTTGCTAGGGCTGGATAATACTGTGGAGAAGATCAGGGACATCATTAGAAGATATAGGGATTATCACAAGGTCGCGCCTCAGCAGGTTGAGAGTCTATTAGAGGAATGTGAGAGGATTAGAAGGGAGATACTGGAGAAGATATCTGGGGAATAGGCTATAGATTTTATACACATTTAAATAGAGAATGCCTCTGTTAAAATATTATTGATAAATCCACCCTAGTGAGGGGAAAATATAGCTTTGGAAATCCGTAGTAAAATCCAAGACATAAAGTTATACCTTAGGATAACTAAGGCGAATAAAATTGCAAGGAGATACTTCATAATGAACTCATTCGACGGTATAGTCACGATACTCGGCGTCATAACGGGGTCCTTCGTATCGAATGTAATCGACCCAGCTGTGATTCTAGGGATAGGGATAAGCACGGCAATTGCCATGGCAATATCCGGTATAACGGGTACATTCATGGCTGAAAAGGCCGAGCGTGATATAGAGATATCCGAGTTAGAGGCATCTATGCTCAGTGACTTGAAGAACACGATTTATGCAAAAGCAGTTAAATTCACTATTTTTTATGTCAGTACAGTCGATGCACTATCACCTGTACTTGCATCGCTCGTAACACTAGTACCAATATTCCTGGCCTTAATAGGGATAGTGCCTGCATTGACGGGAATATATCTTGCTGAGGCAGTCGGGCTACTATACCTATTTATCTTGGGCTCGGCAATGGCTAGGATAATTAAGAAGAATATGCTGCTTGAAGGGCTTAAGATGCTACTCGTCGGTCTAGCGACAGCGGTGGTTATCATATTTATCTTTGGACTTAGTCCATAAAAAGAATATAAAAATATTTAATTACCAAGATTTAAGGAGGTATTTGGATATATATGTTATTGTAGGTGAGAAGAGGAGTTGGAGAGAGGCGAAGGTGATAAGGACCAACCTAAGATAAAGTACCTAACTCTGGATATTTTGAAACCACATTTCCCCTCTATCGTGGAGCTTTCTAAGGTTATCGCTGCAAATGTAGATGGCGTGGAGAAAGTCATCTCCGAGATTGTTGAGATGGATCAGGATACAGAGAGTATAAAGATGCAGGTATACGGTAACGACGTCAACCTAGACAAGCTTATAGAGGTTATTAGAGACTTTGGCGCCTCGCTACACAGTATCGATGAAGTCATAGTGGAGAACAGCTGATAACTGGATATATTGAAGGACAGAGGGATACTGATAGATTCTTATCAGGATAATACCCTATATACTATCATGGGACAAGATGGAACTGGATTTAGAGAGATGACAGTCTATGGCCATGGATCTACTCGCTCCCCTCATACGAAGGCTACTTAGGGAGAGAGGGTTTAAAAACCTTACTGAGCCGCAGTATAAGGCTATCCCCCATATTCTCCGGGGGGAGAATGTATTGATCATGGCTCCTACTGGTAGCGGTAAGACGGAGGCCGCCTTAATCCCCCTTTTCCAGATGATGCTGGAGAATCCAGGAAATGGGATAAGGCTGGTCTATATAACTCCTCTGAGGGCTTTAAACAGAGACTTAATTGATAGGATAATGTGGTGGAGCAATAGACTTGGGTTTAGGGTCAATATCAGGCATGGAGACACCCCGACGAGTGAGAGGAGGCTCCAGGCCACTTTACCTCCAGACATACTTATTACTACACCTGAGACGTTCTCCCTCCTTCTAAATACTAGATTAATGGGTAGGCATCTGGAGGGTGTGAAGTGGATCGTGATCGACGAGATACATGAACTGGCGAATAATAAGAGGGGGGCTCAGCTCAGTATAAACCTAGAGAGGCTAGCGTATAAAGTTGGGGGGATACAGAGGATAGGCTTATCTGCTACAGTCGGCTCACCCGAGGAAGTCCTAAAGTATCTAGTTGGGTCAGAGGGGAATGGGGTTATAATAGATGTTGATATCACGAAATCAATGGAGATAAGCGTCGTATACCCGGGTCCCACGGAGGAGGATTATAGGGCTGCATCGAGAATGTATACATATCCATCTGTCGCTGCAAGAATAAGGGTTATAACCGACTTGATCCGGAGGCATAAAGCGACGCTAGTATTTACTAATACAAGGCCTATGGCTGAGATACTTGGGAGCCGGATATATCTTTATGATGAGAAACTGCCTGTAATGGTTCACCATGGGTCACTCAGTAAAAACATACGTATGCGTATTGAGAAGATGCTTAAACAGGGGCTGATAAAGGCAATTATATGCACCTCCTCCCTCGAGCTAGGCATAGACATTGGTGACGTGGATCTAGTTATACAGTATAACTCTCCCAGGCAAGTCTCTAGGCTTATACAGAGAGTGGGTAGAAGTGGCCACTGGATAGAGAGGACCTCAAAAGGCGTGGTTATCGTCCAAGACCTTGATGACTTGATGGAGTCACAGGTAATAAAGAATATGGCTCTATCAAGGAGGCTGGAGAGGCTTAGGATAGTAGATAAGCCTTATGACACACTTTTACATGAGATCGTGGGGATGCTTATACTATCCAAGTCAGTTGATTTGGAGGAGGCTTATAACATTATTAAGAAGAGTTATGTCTATAGGAACCTGACTAGGGAGGAGTTTCTAAAGATACTTAGATTTGCCTCCAGCCTGACTGAGAGGATACTATATCTCTCACAGGATGAGAAGCTTATCAGCAGACCTATTAATAGGAAGAGGCTCTTCAACTACTATTTCTCCGTCCTCTCAATGATCCCTGATGTCAAGCAGTTTCTAGTCGTGGATGATGAGACTAATAATCCCGTTGGAATTCTAGATGAGGAGTTCGTAGCCTCCTACGGTGAACCAGGCACGAAGTTTATAATGGCGGGTCGGCCTTGGAGGATAATCCAAGTGTATAAGAATAAGGTCTATGTCTCTCCGGAGGAGGACTTCTTCGGCGCTATACCAGATTGGGTGGGTGAGGAGATTCCAGTACCTTATGAAGTCGCTCAGAAGGTTGGTGAGGTGAAAAGTGACATAACGAGGATTTTCGATGAAGTAGGTGGAGAGAGGGAAAGATTCAGAGAAAGTATACGGGGTAAGTATGGGGAGGAACTAAGTAAGTTGACGGAAGTCTTCTATGAACAGCTTAAAGACGGTCTTCCCCTGCCTACTAATAATAGGGTTTTAATAGAGAAGTTTGACGATAAGATCGTGATACACATACATGGTGGTACATTGATAAATAGGACGATAGCGGGTTACCTTACTAATGCCATTGCAGATGAATACGGTGAGCTGGTGAACTATTCCAGCGACCCATATAGGATATTCATACGGACAGTTCATTTAGAGCCTAGTGACATAGAGAAACTGCTTAGGAAGAGAGAGGGGTTTGGAAGGTATCTAGAGAAGACCATTGAGACGAGTAGAGTGTTTCTATGGAGGCTTATCCATGTAGCTAGGAGGATGGGTATTGTATCAAAGGAGAGAACTATTGATTATAAGGATGCGGAGATACTGGTCACTACATTACGTGGGACACCGGCTTATGAAGAGGCTTATAGAGAGACGGATTTCAAGGACTTCGATACAGAAGGTGCGAAGAAGGTATTGGAGACGATATCCAGGGGGGAGTGGAGTATAGATATTGTAAATATTGGTAGGCCTACTCCAATTACAAGAGAGTATCTAGCTTATAATGAGGTGAAGTTCGAGTATCCTAGGCTGGATAGGGTTAGGACGCTGCAGATCCTATCGACTAGAGCTAGGCTAATGAATGAAGTGAGGACATTCATATGCATAGACTGCCTCCAGTATGTGGATGAGATGAGGATACGTGATTTACCCGATAAACCCACATGCCCAAAGTGCGGGAGCAATAGAATAGGCTTGTCTGAAGAGCTTCCGGAGGAGGTTGAGAAGCTACTTGATTATGCTAGGAATAGACCAGATTATATTAAGAGGAGTCCTAGATGGAGGAGGCTGAGGAGGACGGGGGAGATAATTATGAGGTATGGTAAGGCAGGTGCATTTGTACTGGCTTCTCCACATATATCTCCTAAGCAGGCGATGGAGATACTCCAGGAGGAGGATAGTATAACGGGTAGGTTGGTGAAGCTGGTTATTGAGGCTGAGAAGAGGAGTCTTCTACGGAGGTTTCAGCTTCCTGAGACATAGCACGGCCTATTAACACTGATGTAAGCATCTTCAGATCAAGCTCTAGATATGTCCTCAACCCGATCTTAAGATATTCACCGTCTTCCTCGAGATACTTCATCTTGATAAACCTGTCTATCAGCCTGATAACCCTCCACTCAGGAATCTTCTCCTTAAGGGTCTCCTCAACCTCCTTCCTAGACGCTTTTCCATCTCCAGCCAGTATATGCGCCAAGGCGACTGTCAATACAGCCATTTCATCTACACGCCATCCAAATGTCTTTACCTCAGTGGAAGACAGGGGATACTTGGGCTGTACAACATAATATACTGATTTGTTTGAATCCTCCTCTATCTCCACTTTCCTCACATATAGCCCCAGGGGCTCAAGATACTCGTTGAAATCATTGATTACAGACTCATAGTCCCTACCCAGATACTTCTCCAGCTCCCACTCCTTGACACCGGGATACCTGTGTCTCTTAAACAAGAGTAGATGCGCGAGCTTCGCAAGCTTTATCTTCCTATCCTTCCTCACGTCTAACCACCACCGCTAGGGAAGAGGGATTCCTGATCTCAACCCTCATATCCTTAGGCCTAATCCATATCTTCTCCTCAAGCCTATCAACCTTGACATCAACCCATCCATCTGAAATCAGGAAACTGAGTATATAGGCGCGTTCCACCGGGTCACCACGTGTTATAAACTCCTTATAATCTATATACTCGCCTCCTGAAGAATCTCTAAGTTCATTTAAAAGCTTCATCATCAGGCTTCTAACCACCTTCGGCTCTATAAAGAGCCTTGGCTCCACATCCCCCATATACTCGCTTAACTCCTCAAACCTAAGCCTCCTACTCTCCAGATCCTTTAGGTTATTGAAGTAGAACATCGCCTCTTTAATCGCCTCCAAGTTAATGCTCTCCATCTCTATAACCGGCTTCCACGACCTTATAAAGACCTGGGACAACTCGTCTATAGACATTTTATATATCCTAAGTTTAAGGAGCATCTTATCCAGATAGAGGCCCAAGCCCCGTCTCCTAAGAGACTTTCCCTGTGCCTCTAAAATAGCTACGAGGCCATTCAACGCCCGTATATCCTTTATCAAATAAGTATAGTCTAACTCGGCCAGACGTTTATTTCTAGCCAACTGCCTTATGAATCGGCCTACATCTACGTCGAAGGGATCAATGGCTCCCTCCGAGACCTTTATAGCCAAGTCGATTATCCTGTCGTAAAGCTCCTCAACACTACTCACTTATCTCCTCCCTCCTCAGGCTAGTGGGCACGGAAATACCCTCAATCTTCTGGACAACAATAATATTTGCATCACTAAGCTCCCGAGTGATATACCCCGGTGTAATTATTATATACTGGTCTGTTCTATCCCTCATCATCTCCACTATGTATTCGAGGATGATCTCCCTATTCTTCGGATCCATATGGACATCGAACTCATCAACCGCCCTAAAAGGCGACTGTACATACTGCTGTAGAGCGAGGAGAAATGACATTGCAGCCGTAGTCCGCTCTCCACCCGACTGGGAATATACATCCATGAGATGAGGCTCGACCCCTCCAAACCCCACGTATAGCTCTAGGCCCGCCTTATCCACATCATCTATATCCACTATCTTAGCATATCCAGAGGCGTTTAGCCTCGATAATATCTCGTTATACCTGTGTGAGACGTTGGATACATATTCCTGGATCTTCCTCTGCCAGACCAATATACGTTTCTTCAGCTCCTTTTCAGCCAACTCCTTATCCTCCATAATCTTCCTCATCTTCTCCTCCAGCTCGGTATACAGGCTCCTATAGTAGTTGTATGTAGACTCTACAGAGTCATCTACATCCCTGTATAAATCGAGTTTACCACGTACCTCACGTATCTCAGCCAGAATCTCCTGCTGAGTCCTTTTAGACTCTATCTCCCCACCATATTTGGAAGCCTCTAACTTGGCTTCCCTCAACTCACCCTCCAGGGTATTAATAAGCTTCTCAAGCTCCTTCAGACGCTTCTCCAATAACTCGATCTTATATAGGGTTACGCTTTCAAGGCCCCTAGCCGAGCCATACCGCTTCCTAAGCAGATCCATCTCCTCCAGATGCCCGCTTAATACACGTCTCCAGTCCTCCCTAGTCCGGTCGTCTATAGAGCCTATAACTAGTAGGGAGTCGATGGCTGACATAAGCTCCTCCATATGCCTAAAATACTCTCCCTCGATAAACCGGATCTCGTTCCTAGCCTTCATAAGAGATAGATTCTCATTATGGAGATCCTCCTTCACCCGGTTTATCTCCACCCTCGAGTTCTCCAACTCCCTCCTAATCCTATGATATTTACTCCAGGCCAGCTCTGCATATAACTTGTCAAGCCTACTCTGTAGGCTTCTCTTCTCCATCAGCCTATTATACTGCCGCTCCCACTGGCGTAGGGCATCCCTAGCCTCCTCAAAATACCCCTTTATCTTCTCCTCCTCACCAGTGATCCTCTCAAGCTTCCTACGTGAGTCAAGTATCTTCTCCCTATACTCGCTTAGACCCAGAGCCTCTTCAAACATCCGGAGCTTCTCCCTAGGATTAACGAACCCGAACATCTCGATCATATTCTGATGCATGATGATAAGCATGTTATCAGGGTTTATACCAGCCCTCCTAAGAAGCCTATCCACCTCCATTTTTGTGGCGGGACTATAGTTTATCTGAAAAGGATACTGGCCATCTGCTCTCAGAACCCTGGATATAACGACCTCATCCTGACGTATCGTGGGGAAGGGTTTGGAGCCGCCGTCTCCACTATTATCTAGGACGATGGATACAATGGCATAGTCCTTTCCACGCCTGATTAAGCCAGATAGCTTCTTAGACCTCTCTGTATGAGACTGGCCCATGGCCACGGATATCGCGAGTAGAATACTTGATTTACCAGCTCCATTTGGCCCGGTGATGATGTTTAGACCAGGCTGGAAACGTATCCTAGAATACTCATATGACATGAAATTCTCTATCATGACTTCCTTGATCAGCGCCTTCCCATGTTTCATACTCATAGTCAACTACCACATGCAACCAATTATTTTCTAACCGGGTGTTCCTCATAAAGCTTTTGTCTCAATGCCTCGAGCATATTCAAGGACGCACCCATATAACCTGCTGCAGACAATATATTTAACCCCACTCCCTCCACAAGCCGATTAGTTAATCTGTCTATATACGACATGTAGTTGATGTCCCTCATGAAATGGTGGTCAATAATCAGCTTCTCAGGGACATGAGCGTTTAATATCCTCAATAAATTATCCAAGCATTTCTCGATTATGAAACCCGGGACCCTGGTTCCAGTTAGGTATGTCATCGGCCCATCCAGGTATATTGTCCTAGGCCTATGTCTCAAGATGAAGTCGACGGCATCCTCATGGTAGGGGCCTTCCACGTCACTGGAATATAGAAATGAGTCCATGCCGTCATCTACGCACATCATGATGACATATCCGAGGCGCGTATCATGGCCATGGGGAATCGGCTTGGAGAAGACTATTTTAACGTCGCCGAATTGAAAACTCCCTCCATCAGCAGTCCTTATATCAGGCTTGACCTCTTCCTCCTCAAACCTATGTAATAGGAAGGCGCTCCTCCTAATCTGACTAGGATTAATATTATTCCTCGTATCCTTCATCAGGAGAGTCTTATCATGATAAACCTCCCTCAACCCAGCCCGTGGATTGAAGTGGTCAAAGTGATAATGGGTTACAGCTATTACATCAGCCTTCTCAGCCAACTCAAGGATCCTACTCCACACCCGGTCCCTCTCCTCCAGCTCGAGGGGATGCGGTGGCAACCCATATCTCCATGGCGCGAGGGCTACACCCGGGTCGATAAAGATCTTTATACCCCTGGCCTCTATATACGTGGCCATGCTACGTACTCCCATTGACTCAGCTCCAACAAGGGTTATTCTCATACCGTATCAACCCGTCTGAGGCATCTCATACTTCTTGACAGACCCAGGGTCTATAGTGTGGAAATGGCCCTCCGAGATGTATAGTATCGGCCTATAACTCCCAAGATCCCAGTGTGTCGTATACTTATCCTTGACATAGGCGTCGACAACCACACCTATAAAGAGGTCATGATCTCCCACAGATACCTTCTTCTCAACCCTACACTCCAAGACGCCCAGCGCCTCACCCACAACAGCTATAGGCAGCGTCCTACCTGGTTTCCTCGTCAAGCCACAATAGCTAAACTTGTCCTCCACATCCCTTCCAGAGACGGTTCCAGCCCTATAAACCGCGTCAACATACTCATACTCCATAATATTAACAGCATACATGCCACTTGAGTCAATAACCCCATATGAAAACCTCTCAGGAGAAACCGCTATAGCAACCTTACTAGGAACATAAGAAACCGGCATAACCCACGCAACAGTCAACAAAGCATCCCGACCACCAAAACTCGACGAAACCAACGTAGCCAACGAAGGCTGAACAAGCCGAATCTGATCAACACCAACCGTCCTCATACAAAAAGAGAAAACATCAAATACACATAATAATTTACATCAGACACACAAGACAATGCAGAGAACAACACGTAAAGTTTATAAAAACAACAAAAGACATAATATAAGATAGACAGCCCGGTCGTCTAGTGGCCAAACCCCTCCATAGGGGGGTTAAGGATCTCGGGCTCTGGATCCCCCTCAAACGGGAGGGGAGCCCCGAGGACCCAGGTTCGAATCCTGGCCGGGCTACTAATACATAATTTTTTCATATATTATTAATGTAAAAACGGGCGTCTTTGAGAATGTATTTAGGCTTTTCTCGTACTCCTTGTTTTCCCAGTGTTTTAGGCTAGGTTTCTGCTGAATATGGTGGCGAAGCCTGATCTTTGACTGAGAGCTTCATCTCGTGGTGGCTGTGTTGAATGTGAAGATTGGCGTCTCCATCCAGGGCTCGAAGTACATATGCTAGTTCCTCAGAGGCCTTTGGCATCCATCTTGTAGATGGTGGTCTACTTAGGTTGTGTCTCCAGTAGTGTAACGTGGTTTTCGGTATGCCTGTTAACCGGGATACCGTTGTCAAAACAAGATCCTCATTGAGGAGCTTCATAGTCCTCTGATACTCTTCAGGGGAATACCGCCTATAGCCCACAAAGCCCCACTATATCTCTCTACTTGGGTGTGTGGAGGTGTATTCCAATTAATAGGATGTCCCGACTATAGAGTAATTTCAGAAGCCTAGTAAACACCTTTGTCAATAGCTTTTAGAATAGTTCCTTCATAATAGAAGCTCTCATATGATTTTGAATGCTTCGCTTGAGAATCCAGTTAGCCTTGTGTATTTTTCTAGCCCATATTCCTCTATTATCTCCTTAGCCTTGGCTGTATATTTCCTCCTCGTCTCCCTGTCGATTTCATTGAGCCAGTTTGGGAAGATCTCCACTTCTTCACGGAGGTTATGCTCCACAAGTATCTTGAAGTATAGATTTAGTCGCCTCCTATAGTTTATCCAGTCTTTGTCAATGCCATAGGATATTGTCTTGTTTCCTAGTGTCTCTAGTAGCCTGTGGTCGTTGCCGATCCACTCAACCAACTTGGCATACTCCTCATAAGAGTCCATATAATGTTTTTTGAGTACTGGGAAGACGAGGTCATCCTCTATCCTAGCATGGCAGTTAACAATGAAGCCATGGAGGCTTGAGAACTCGTCTACACCCATCCTCGTTAAACCGCATTTGATGAGCATCCTTATTGAGAGGTGGTCGACCATCAAGATCTCAACTACATCCATAGTCTACCGGCCACCAATAATAAGTTTGGCCAGGGATACTATCAATTTTTACAGTCTTATTTACCACATGTTCTATAGTGGCTTCATCCCTATTTCTTGATTATTAGCTCATCCTTGTCATATAGGTAGAATGCTACTGCGAGGAGTATCGGCCATATATAGTAGTAGTATGTCGACCAACCGTATCGGTATACCGAGATATCTATCTTGGGTGATGCGCCTACCGCGAATCTGCCCATGGCGATCTTAAGCATATAGGTACCCTGTGGATAGAGCTCCCCCCTATACATAATTATGTCTTTAGCTGGATAATTGATTCGGCTTACCGAAATCCTTTTACCATCCACATCTAGAGATACATCTACAATAACGAAGAACGTGACCCTACTCGGGTTGTCGGGTGAGATATATACTTGGGTGGTGGAGTTGTGTATCTCGTGCGATAAGTATTTTATCGACACGCCATATGCCTCCATGGAGCCAGCTTCATATATCTCCTCTACAACACCATCCTCACTATAGTTATAGGCAGCGTAGAATAGGATTAGGAATACTAGTAGGATGATCGTATAAAGATGTAGGCCTCTGGCCCGGTCCTCCCTCTTATGTAGGAAGAGGAAGGTTGCTACACCTATGCCTATAAGCATCAAGAGGTATACCGCAGGAGACGGTTCATACAGTTCATATGTCTTGGCGCCGATGCTCATGAAGATAAAGAGGAAGAGGACGCCATAAATCAGGTAGAAGTTCTTCTTCCACCTCACCATGAGCTGTACAATAGGCGCTATGACCACGGATAATATAAATAAGATTAGAACAGCATGGGAATAGTCGGGGCTTGGGCGGACAGCTTTGCCTGCTGAGAAGTATATTGAGAGGCTTAGGGTCATGTATAAGATGGCTAAGACAACTATTAGATAGAGTGAGGAGGATGACACCCGGACGAAGTACTGCGTCTCCTCGGATAACCACGGATAAAACGGCTTTTTAAAGATCCTTGTGCCGAGGATCAAGGATGCGAATATAAAGGAAGATACTAGGCCTACGACGAGATCCTCAATAATGATCGCGTGTTCAACGTTTAGTATGAGGGGCATCTTTAGATGTAGGACTAGGATTAGTGTGTAGATGATTGACAAATAGCTGGAAAATGGAAGGACGCCTATAAACCTCTTCTCAGCCAATTTCGATGAGTCCTTTATAAATAGGAGAGATAAGATGAAGCCTATTATAAGTAGGTCGAGAGTCGACCATTCGAGGAAGTTCCTCCTAGAGTAGAATATGTTGCCGAAATATATTCTTAAGACGAGTTCTACGCTTAGTAGGATTAGAGAGGCGTCAATTAGGCGGGAGGCCATTCTATAGAATATGGGTATCCTCTTCTCCCACATGGCGAGGTAAATTAATGAGCCAGTTATAGAGAGGGATATGGCTAGTAAAGCTATAACCTGGGTGGACACTATCATCGGGCTTGATTGGAGGGGATAGCCACCGCTACCTTCTGAGAGGATGGGCTCAAATGTATTGAATAAACCGGGGTAAATGTAGTTTGCAAGGATCGCCGGGGTTAATAACATGGATCCAGTCAGGAACCTTCTAAAAGGCGCCCTACTTAGAAACCCGCCGTATAAAACCCTGAATAAAACAGTTATAGTGCCTAGGATCATCAAGAGGCTCAGGCCGGGAGCCGCATATAAAAAGGCGATACATCGGTCTAGGACACCTGAGCCACTATAAAGGTGTTCAAAGACATATGGATACTTAAAGTCTAGCTCATACATATGATATAATACCCAGCTGACTACCCCCACTACTGAGGCCATGTAGATTGTGAATACAGTCTTCTCCAGCCTCCGTCTCTTAATATTATACCTCTGGAGAAGTACGGCATAGAATATGGAGAATGCTGTAGGTAGGAGAAACAGTATATTCTCATAACTCCACATAGACTATATCACCCTATTGGACAGTGACCTCGCTAGCGTGACTAACAGTCTTCTATCAAATGGAGATATAGGCAAGTCGTTTAATATCGCGATAGCCTTCTCAACATATCTAGTTATAAGTTTATAGGCTCTTTCAAGTGCCTCCTCAACACTAATCCTGTACTCCCTCATCAAAACATAGATTAAATTAGGTTTATTCTCATCATTACCAACAGGCTTACCCATTAGCCTTGGGTCGCCGATTACGTCCAGCATATCATCCCGATACTGGAAAGCCATGCCAAGATAACGCCCGAGGCTACTCAAGGTATTTGTATACTCCCTCTTATCCGATATAATCGCCACAGCCTCCATAATATGCTCGAAGAAAGCGGCGGTCTTCTTATAGACGATCTTATTATATGTCTCGAAATCTACTTTATCCAAGTTATCGGTATAGATCAGCTCAAGCGCCTCCCCATCACATAGCTTTAAACCAGCCTTCGCAAAGGTTTTGATAACCTCACCACCCAACTTAGACAATATATAATTTGGGTATATTATTAGGGCATCACCTGCTATAATCGCCCTCTCCAAACCAAACTTCTCATGGACAGTCTTAACACCCCTACGGGTACAGGCCTTATCAATAATATCATCATGTATAAGGCTAGCGGTATGATAAAACTCGCTTGAAACCGCGAGCGTGATAATAGGATCCTCCTCCGCCCCAAGGGCCCTACCCACTATATAGCTGAATATCCCCCTGAGGAACTTCCCCCTACCAAGGAGGTGGGAGATAGCGTTTCTAAGGGAGGAGTCCTCTATAGATAGCTCATTTATATACTCGTTCATCCTATAAACGAGCTTCCGAGCCACTTCTATCAACATAGACTTTATATCCTCAGGGAACCTCTCCCTCTCCAACAGCGCTACAACGGCTTCTAACGTATACATTTCCGCTTCATTCCCCTTTACAAAGCAATCTTAATTATTATTAGATAAGACATATTATATATTTATCGTGAAACGAGCCCCTAACTAAATACTTTATCCCATTAGATAAATGTATTTCGATAGGGAATATTTTTATGTATAGATAGTATAATTTTGAAGGCGGGTTTCTAATATGATAGGATACATTGGGATAACGGCTGGAATAAGTATGGTATTTGGATTATTCATCACAGGGATTATGATACTGTTGTTCAAGGACATGTATGGGGTGTACAAGGATTTTCACCCGATTGAGCTTAGAACAACTCTATACTCCTTCGCGTCATTTCTATTCGCAGCTCTGAGCCTAGGCATTCTCAACATAGTCTCGGTTTTATTATCAATGGACTATTTCTATAGCACAACAGAGATACCATTGTTCGTACATGAACTCTCATTCATAATATATAATATCTACTTGGCGATAGGCCTTGGACTCTTTATATACTCGGGTAGGAATAGGGAGGAGACAGCAGAATATGGGGATATAGCAGCTGCGTTAGCAGGTGTAGGGTCTGTAATGATGGGGCTGATAAAGATATTCTCAATAATAACTGGTCTCGAAGCCTTTATACTCCTATACTTCTATACTGTTAAGAAGAAGGGGATCGGGAGACTATTCTCGGGCAAGTTATGGACAGGTGCACTTCTACTGATATTCATAGGTAGGGTGATAAATGTTTTGGACCTCATTCCGCTATCGTATCTCTCGATCTTATACTTCGACTTGTTTGCATTTACAAGCCTCCTCATACTACAGTTGGAGGCGAGGATGGAGTTGAGGGAATGAGACTGTGAAATATAGACCTGATCTATTGATATTGCTGGATATATTAAACTCAATAGACACGAATGGTGTCACCATTAGCTATATCTCTACATATTCAAATATGCCTAATCCAAGGGTTAAGAACAAGCTTAACCAGATGATTAAGAGCGGGCTGGTCGAGGAGTTTATCGACAAAAACGGTAAGAGGCTATATAGGCTTACCCCCAAGGGAGTTAAGACAAGGAATAGGATTAGGGAGATGGTTCTCTTCCTTGGAGAGCTAGGGCTTCTCCCAGTAGATAAGGACAGGCTAAAATAATTTTTTATACAGATGGGATCATGCCCCTAGTATTTCTAAAAAAGCCTTGTCACCGCATGGTATTATAAATCCATGTAGATCCTCAATCCTCGATATCGGCTTCAAACCCTTGTCCACGGGGAAAATGGTTTTAGACCCTTGACCCACGTCAACCAATTCAAGGGGATATGATAGGAAGACCTCTCCAAGTATGTGGGCCAGGGGCCTAGCTAGGTATAGGAGAGCAGCTACTGGAGACAGTTCATCTCCATCCTCGACATTGATTATAAAAGTATCCTTATATACCCCTGCAGATACTTTATTAGACAGCCACCAGATGCTCTCAGGCATCGTCTTAGCATGGATATCCTCCAGTATCGACTTGTCTGAGAACATCAATAATGCGATGTCAACCGATCTAGCTATCTTATCTAGACTCCATCGGGTGGGGAGTGTCCCCATATTCAGGGTAAATAGGCCTAGGGAGAAGCCGAGGTGTCTAAGCCCTCTGTTAAGAGCATCTTCCTCTGTTAAAACACCTAATATGGGCCGCCTAGCCACCTTTACACTATTGACACCGCTTTTAGAGAGGATATAGAATGATGGTAGGTTTACCCTACCACCATCCTCTAGTACACGGTTATAGGCATCCTCGATAAAGTGTGGCTTGGCCTCCTCTATTAGGGAGATTGTTCCCAGATTTTTTTCAGCGAAGTCCCTCGTCCACCTCATTAGGCAGCGATACATATCTTATCACAGGCTTGTTACAAGAGTCTTGAAACCAGTTTAGCTAGGTGATAGGCATATCCAAACTCGTTGTCGTACCAGCTTATGACCTTGACCAGGTTACCGTCGGATACTGATGTGAGTAGGCTATCGAATATGGATAGGTATGGTAGACCCAGGATGTCTGTGGAGACAACGGGGTCCTCGAGGTAGTAGAGGCTTTCAGAAAGCTCGTTCTCAGCCGCCTCCTTAAACTTCTCATTCACCTCCTCCCTCGTAACATTCTTCTCCAGCAGTACATTAAGATCTACAAGTGAGCCGTCTGGTACGGGGACACGGACAGCCATGGCTGAAAGCCTACCATTTAACTCTGGATAGATCTGGAATATGGCCTTCGCCGCTCCAGTGCTTGTAGGCACGATGTTAATAGCCGCTGCACGAGCCCTCCTCAGATCCTTATGTATAGCATCAAGGAGACGCTGGTCATTGGTATATGCATGGATAGTTGTCATATGCCCCTTAACTATACCGAAGCTCTCATTCAAGACCTTTATCAGGGGAGCGAGGGCATTCGTGGTACATGAGCCCATTGATATAACCTTGTGCTCCTTGGCATTAAACTTATCCTCATTTAGATAGGGCAGTATCATTATATCAGGATCCTTCATTGGAGCCGATACAAATACATACTCGACTCCACGCTCCAAGTGTAGAGACGCGGATGCACGTTCCCTAAATATGCCTGAGGACTCTATAACTACATCTACATCCAGGGTATCCCATGGAATCTCCGCGGGATTCTTCACGTTAAATACCCTTATCTCACTATCGCCAACTGAGAGACTAGAGTCTCCAGCCTCTACTTTAAGAGGGAGCTTACCATGGACACTATCATATTTAAGGAGATGGGCTAGTAGGTCGACGCCGGCAAGGTCATTTATAGCCACTACATCAATATTGGGAAGCTCTAGCGAAGCTCTAAAAACGATTCTACCTATCCTTCCAAAGCCATTTATACCGACTCTCACCATATGCAACACCCAGAAACCACTGTCTAAAAAATAGCATGTTGATTCTTTAGTTATATAATTGGATATAATAGGATTTAAACCATTAAACCCCCTCTTCTTAAAAACCAGTGGATTTCAAAGAGAATAAATCGTTTTCTCAAGTTAATAATATAAATCCTTATATCTATACAAAATGTAAAATAAAATTTAGAGTTTAGAACAAAATTATAATATTATTGAGGAGTAGGAAAAATGGAGACTAAGGAAGTTGTGTCGAAGATTATTGCACGTACAGGGATATTATCATTTGGAGACTATATGTTAGCCAACGGGCTACACACACAATACTACCTCAATTTCTCTCTTTTGGCGAACGCCCCGAATCATTTAAAAACCCTGATAAAACATATGTCCAGGGTCATTAAGGATGAGGGGATAATGGAGGATGTCACCAAACTAGTGGGGATCCTGAATAAGGGAGCTATATTCGTTCCACTATTGTCAGTGGAGTTTAAGAAGCCATTTGGTTTGTTTGAGAGATATGAAAACGATCTTGTCATAGGTGATTTGGATATCAATGACAAGGTATTGATAGTTGATGATATGATAAGCACTGGTAGGACTATTGAACGGGTATATAGAATCATAACCAATATCTATAAGAGTAAGATATCTAAGGTAGTTGTAGTGGTCGATAGGGAGGAGGGGGGAATTCATAGGCTTAAGAAACTGGGGGTATCCGTATACCCAATTATAAGGATAACCGAGTTAGTGGATATCCTATATGACCTTGGGATAATCGCTGAGGAGGAAAAGGATATAGTTTATTCAGAGGTTAAGGAAAGAAGACGTAGAAGACGATAGCCAGTAACCCGCCTACAAAACTGGATAGGAAGTTTATTGTATGGTTATTAACCCATTCATATCCCCGTATCTTCCTCGAGTCCTTTCCACAGTGAATCGGGGACTCAACAATCTTTCCACACTCGACACAGACATACTTTGCCTGTATAATTGCACCGAATAGGCTATCCACTATATTTCCAATTGACCCCGCTAAGACGATCGCAATTAGATACTTTATTAGCATAGCCTCCCTAACAAGGAGATAACCGACTAAGGCGAATGCCAATGAGGATAAGACACCGGTTACAGTACCCAGTAGGGTGACGCCGCCTGAAACACCTACTTCAACCGTCTTCCTAGGATCGTATATCAACCTGGGTTTTTCTGAGGAGAGCATACCTATTTCAGTCGCCGTTGTATCCGCCATCATAGAGGACAAGGCCCCGATATAGAAGAGAGTCCAATATAGCTCGGGAGTGTTCCAAGGCAGAAAATAGTGTAGGAGGGCGGCTAACATCGGCCATAATCCGTTGGCTATTACATTTGGCCAGGCCCTAGTCCCAGTCTTATCATTTACTATGCTAAAACGAACCTTCTTCCCTTTCCCTATCTTAGTCAATGCACTCCCTGATATTAGGAAAAGCATGAGCAGTAGGAACCAGTCGAAGCCCCCGAAGACGATTATAGGGACTCCTATTACAAGACCTCCGATGAAGCCATCGAAGGTTAGTATGTCGAAGAAGTAGGATACTAGGCCGATGATTAATACTACAGCTACCTCTATAAATACAAGTGATTCCCATGTAATCATATTCCTTTAACCTTCCCGACTCAATAACTCATCTCTTAACTGGGTTAGGCTATTAATTAAAGTCTCTTCATCAGGCATCCTAGATAAAACATAAATTATACGTTCCTTCTGCGCCAACTGAACGGATAATCTGTCAACCAACCTAGGTTTATGGACTACAACTACTCTAGGCTTGAATGGATATACCCTGATAGCGACCATCGGCGACCTTCCAGTAGACACGTTTGTGAATATCAGGGCTCTCTCGGTACTCCTCCCGAATATTCTATAGAAGCTCTCGCCGCTTAGAGTCATGATAGCCCCGAGGCTGTCTATAACTGTAAAGCCATATAGATATGCCTTCTCCACCCTCTCCTCCCCAGTCAATATCTTTCCATCCACCGCCCTAACCAGTTTCTCGGCTTTAAACGGCTGGAAAAAATCCTGCATCATTAGGATAACATGCTTCTCCTCAATATACTCGTCACTACTACTCAGGAGGAGGGAGATTATTTTACCACCCCTCTTCATATCAATCTCAACTAGGGAATCTACAAATTTTTTGAGGAATCTAGTTCCAGGGCTACGGTTCCTCTCATTCTCATATTCAGAGATAACTGAGGAAGCGATGCCCATCCACTTAGCCAACTCAACCTGAGAAACTCCAAACACCTTTCTCCAGCGCTTAAGAGCTTCATTAATCGAGTCGGAGACAAGGATATCTCCAAATATCATCCTCTTTACTCTCGTGACTTGCGGAGCGGGCATTTTAATCAAAAAACATTATTTCCCCACCAGTATATTTATAATATTATGGGTTCAAAGCACATGGACATCCTCTACTTCGACTGGGCTAGACAAGCTGCTAGACACGCGCTTAACGAAGATGATATCCTCTGGGCGCTTAACATAGTTAGAGATAGGGAGTATCAAGAGCTTGTGGATGAGGTTAGGAGGCTATTATCAAGGTTATTGGACGCGGATATTGATGAGATCGCCTTAGTACCCTCTGGAGAAGCTGCGGTTAATATTATCTCGCTATCAATACCTGTCTCAGTCAGGGATAAAGTGATTCTTGTTAGAGACGATTACCCAGGTATTATAATACCATGGTTGAAGTCGATGGAGCGGGGACTTAGAATATCGTTTGTAGGGGGGGAGGAGGGTAGGATAAAGATAGATGAAATGGTTAAGATGCTGGATGAAACGGTTTTGATAAAGGCATTCAGCCATATACATCACCTTACAGGAGTCAGGCGGGATATAAGGGGAATTAGCCTATATCTTGAGGAGACAGGTGGATATACTTATGTAGAAGCCACCCACTCACTGGGATGCATAGGTATTGATGTAAAGAGGGATAGAGTCCACATTTTGTCTGGAGACGTGGATAAATGGCTAAGCCCGTCCTCAGGCATCGGCATATTATATGTTAAGAAGGAGATCCAGAGGATTATTGACCCACCTATAATTAGCAGTCTAAATGCCTTGTGGGAAGGGAATTCACTTACATATAAGTTAGGGGATGGAGCCAGGAGATACGAGGCTATAAAACTAAGTGGGATAAGCCTGGCATTGCTGGTCAAATCACTGGAGGACTTATTTAGATATGGTGTTAAGAAGGCGGAGAACCGGATACTCACGCTTGGTGGATGGTTGATCGATGAGCTGATCAACATGGGATATCATGTATCAACTCCATATGACCGTGGGAAGAGAGGAGGGATAATATCCATTAAAGCTGAGAATGTGGATAAGCTGAGAGAGTATCTAGAGAAGATGGGGATATTTGTATCAGGTTTAGACGGGTATCTCAGGATATCTATCCACTATAGACATGTGGATAGTGATATTGAAAGGCTTATAGAAGGTGTTAGAGAGGGGGGAAGGAGGCTAGGTCTCCTCCCTAGCTAGCCTCTCAGAATACCCACCTATCTTTACGACTCCATAGTGGATAGCGCAGGAGACACAATATTCCTTAACAACCTTCTTCCTAAGTACCACAGCACCCTGTTTCTTAAGTTCTCTCTCCAGCTGGGGATCTACTAGAGACATCCATCTCTCTACACGAATCGCCTTATCCTTAGGAATCCTAGCTCCACAGTTGGAGCAGTACGTATAGCCTTCTCTACCCTTGCCCTTACCCTTTGACCTACCCCTATTCTTACGTTTCTTAGGCATGTTCAGTTCACCATATTAGTAATATGAAATAAAAACTTTATTCTCAATATTTAGTTTCAACATTCCTTTATAAATATTATTTGATGACTGGGGAGAATATGGATAATCGTCTAAAGAAGATTAGAGAGATATTGATGGATAGGGTTAGGGGTTCTAGGGAGATTATACTTGACATTCTGAGGACTCTGGAGGATTCTGATAAAGCGACTGTTGAAAAGGCTTTGGAGTACTCGCTAGAGCTACAGCCCTCTATGGCTGTCCTTAGTAATATATTGAGTAGAATAATTAACGTGGGTGAGGAGCCGAGGAAGATAATTGATAAGCTGAATAGGATCGATCATGAGATCGCTGAGAACCTAATTAGTATATTGGATGAAAAGCCCCATCGTATTGCGACTTTTAGCCGCAGCGGAACACTATACAACGTATTTAGTATCCTCAATGAAAAGGGATATGTCTCAGAGATAATTGTTTCAGAGGCTAGGCCTGTGATGGAGGGAATATCTTTCGCCGAAGAATTAAGGAGGAGGGGGATCAGGGTAACACTCGTAATAGATATTCTACTCCCCATAATTATAAGAGACGTGGATATAGTTGTAGTGGGATGTGACGCCATCCTGCCTAACCACGATGTAGTGAATAAGACCGGTTCACATACCTTGGCAATATGCTCGAGATACTTTGGAAAACCATTTATAGTGTGTGGAGACGAGTATAAAGTGCTAGGGTCATATGACTATGAGATTAAGCATGGCCCGAGAAACGACGTCTACAACGGTGATATGGATATTAATGTAATAAACCCGTATTTTGAGAAAGTTCCACATGAACTTATAGATTATATTGTGTTAAATAACGAGGTTATAAAGAGAAGGGTAGCCTAATCCGGTGATCACCATGAGACAAGGGTATAGTTCCATATAATTATATCCCCGTCCATGACCCTTGTGTTCATTGCACCATATGGAGAGAGCTGAAAGTTGATGTAGAATAGCCAATAGTATCCGCTTGATGCATCCACCTGTTTATTCTCCACCCCATTTATTCCCTCGATGAACACGTCGTTCATAGAGGGATAATAAGTGTATTTTAGGAAGGCTATACTCGAAGTTATGTTGAATACAGTGTTGTTATACCCCTCTAAAAAATATACTTTATGATGTTCTATCGTGCCGTTACCATAGTCGATGACGACTATCGCCGTCGACCTTGACATAATCAGCTTAACCAAGGTGAGGAACTCATTGTATGTAGTGTTTATCCTACTAACCTCCTCACTCAGTCTAGTGAGGGTGTTGTTCACCTCAATCAACCTATTTGTTAATGAGGCGACCCTTAACTCCGCTAGATTATACTGGGTATAGTAGTAGGCCATACCCACAGTTGACAGAACCGCCCAAGACAGGAAAATCACGCTCAACAACCTAAATATATTACCTTTCATATCTCAACACACTCCACAATGAATAAGATGATAATACCTCGTATAGAGAGACTAATATGAAGGCTGATGAAAACTCATGTATAGGGCCCATTGGATAAGGTATCCCTCCTAGGAATATAGGGAGGAATAAGTTGATGACCGCTATATATGGTGGGACACCGAACATTCCCATGGTTATTACACTTGTAGATACGTCATAGACCATTGTAAGTAAGAATGCAGTGATAAATATCAACACCTTATCACTCATCCTCCGAATCAATAAACCGCTTAACAACCCTACTACACCCATCATAGGGGCGGTCACGAGTGTATGTGGCCCCACACCTATGAACATGTCGCTGATGAACATGGATAAGAATCCTATGAGTAAACCGGCTACGGGGCCGCCTATGAACCCACCTAGTATCGTAAGTGGAACAGTCGGTGACACGTTCGGTATTAATACGAGCATTATCCTACCGACCACTGCAAGCGAGGTAAATACTGATGATAAGGCGATTGTCTTCAGTTTCATAGTCTCTAAAAATAAGTAGGATAAAATATCCTATTTATAAATAGTGGAAAATACGAAATATTAGAAGGGGATGGGAATAAGTATATTTTTGGATATGATATATATCGGGTGCTGCGGCTTCCCCATATCGAGGAAGAGATATTACACGGAATATACTGTTGTAGAGGTCCAGCAGACATTCTATCAAGTGCCTAGAACCGAGACGCTGGAGAAGTGGAGGGGGGAGGCGCCTAGCGACTTTGAGTTCATTGTGAAGGCATGGCAAGGGATAACTCATCCAACGACAAGCCCTACATGGAGAAGATATAGAGGAGAGCTTGAGGGAGATAGGAAAAAGTATGGGTTGCTACAGTATACAGAGGAGGTTATGGCTAGTTGGAGGGAGACCCTTAGGGCGATGGAGGCGCTTGAGAGTAATAAGGTCTTGATACAACTACCACCTAAGCTCAAGTGGACCAGTGAGACGAAGGATGATATAACCTCCACCCTACTTGAATTCCAAAAATATGGCTTTATACTGATTGTAGAGCCTAGGCATGCATCGTGGTACAATGATGAGGTTAGGAGGTTCTTCGAGGAGAGCGGGATCGTCCATTGTGTAGACCCCTTTAAAGATGCTTCATTCAATACCGGGGGAATCACCTACTACAGGCTCCATGGGATAAACGGCTATAACTATGGATATAAGTATAGAGAGGAGGATCTACTGAAGCTGGTTAATATGGTTGGGGAAGGGGATCCTAACCGAGACTCGTACATCATGTTTAACAACAAATATATGTATGAAGACTCAACTATGTTGAAGAGGCTTATGAATAAACTCGGCTTGGATGCCGTATAAGAGGCCAGTGTCAGGGTTCAAGCAGATACTCCCTAAGATATAATATGGTGTCTTCCAGGCCATACAGTGCACCAAGATCCCTTATCATATGTCCTCTAGCCTCTAGATACATCGCTGGTGCAAGGATTGAAGTATATTTAGCTGGTATTCCCTTGGCTAATAGAATTGAGGCTAGGGATGCCAAGACATAATACTCATATTTCTTTAGGGGCATCTCAAATTTTAAGCCGATCAACTCATCCTCCTCTTCTAAATACGATGCAATGTATCCGTCTCCGATGAAAATGACCCTAGCGGAGTATGAATCCCATACTTTTCTAATATCATCCCCAATATCGCCCCTAGATTCCAACACTCGATTTAATACGGCTTTGTCCATCATCATGATTATCTCGAGGCCACCGCTTATATGTTGGAGAACGGGAGGCCTCACGGCATCTCTATCCAAGACCAGTGGAATATTATGTTCCTTAGCCAGCCGATACACTAGAATACCGACTTCCCTCCAGACTCCAGTGACGCCGGCGCCGACGTATGCCGATTGTGGATGCATCCTTCCCTTATCCAAATACTTTAGTATCTTATTCACACCTCCCTTGGTGATCTTCTGATCAGGTAGGGGAAAAACTTCTACGGTCATCAGCTTTGAGGCAACGGTATGTAAATGTTTACTGGGGACGAAGAGCGTCACCTCGTTACACCCGAGGTTTGACAGTGAGTATCCGGCGACAACAGGGGGGGAGTGGTGTAGATAGCTACCGCCTACTACAAGGATATTTCCAATAGTTTCTCTAAAGACTCCTTTGCCAGTGCTAAAATAATTTTTGAAGACCTCCTCAGTAGTGAAATACTTTATTTTTTGTGGCATGGAACATCCAAATCTTTAATATACCGAGTATGATATATATTAATATCTTTTTAGGATTCTATATGGAGGATATGGGGTGACTGATTCAGCGATGACTGAGAAGGTTGAGGCTAGTCTACCGGATAAAGAGAAGAATATGAGTGAATGGTATACCGAGATACTTGAGAGGGGAGAGGTAGTTGATATTAGATATGGTGTTAAGGGTTTCATCGTCTACAGACCCTTTGGAATGGAGATTATGAAGAATATAATAAAGCTGTATGAGGAGGAGCTTGAAAAGACTGGTCATAGGCCGTTTTTATTCCCTGTTGTAATCCCTGAGAGGAATCTCAGGAAGGAGAAGGAGCATATAAAGGGTTTTGAAGGCGAGGTCTTCTGGATAGAGAAGGGTGGGCATACTCCTCTGGAGGAGAGGCTTGCCCTAAGGCCTACGAGTGAAACCGCTATATATCCATTATACTCATTGTGGCTAAAGAGTTATAGGGATCTCCCCTTCAAGGCATATCAGACTGTGACTGTATATAGATATGAGACGAAGGCTACAAGGCCTTTGCTAAGAGGTAGGGAGTTCCTCTGGATAGAGACCCACAATGTCTATACAACTGGTGAAGAAGCTAGGGCACAGACTAGAGAGGATGCCGAGATATTCTGGGAAGTTACGTATAAGAAACTAGGTATACCGTTCCTACACATTAGGAGGGAGGAGTATGATAAGTTCCCTGGTGCTGTCGAGACATATGCATTTGATACCCTGATGCCAGATGGCAGGGTTCTCCAGATTGGGACGACGCACTATCTAGGCACCAACTTTACAAAGGTATTCGATGTGATAATACATGATGAGAAAGGTGATCAAAGGCATCCACATTCAACTTGTTTCGGCATAGGCCTATCCAGGATACTCGCGTCCATACTGCTGGTCCATGGAGACGAATATGGAATGGTCCTGCCATTTGAAATAGCCCCGCTCCAAGTAGTGATAATACCCATCTACAAAACTGGTTTTGATAACGAGGCCATCGATAAATATTGTATAGAGATACGTAATAAGCTGATGGAGGAAGGGGTTAAAGTCGTTTTCGATAATACAGAGAAGAGTCCAGGTGAGAAGTACTACTATTATGATATGAGGGGGGTCCCGTTTAGGATAGAGATTGGTCCAAGGGAGTACCAGAATAATACTGTCACAGTATTCAGGAGGGATGTTAGGAAGAGGGAGACAATCGATAAGAAGGAGTTGCTCAACTATATTAGGGAGAAGAGTAGGGATATCCTTGAGACGTTGAGGAAGAGGGCTGAGGAGAGGCTGGCCAACGCCATTATTGAGGTTAGGACTAAGGAGGAGCTTATGAAGTATGTCAAGGAGGATAGGAGGAGGATATTCAAAGTATATTTCTGTGGTAGGGAGGACTGTGCAAAGGAGATTAAAAACGAACTTGGTGGATACGAGACTAGGGGGATACCTACAGATGAGGAGGATAAAAGAGGGAAGTGCATCTGGTGTGGATCAGAGGATGCTCATATAGCATATCTAGCAAAAGCATACTAATATCTCTAGAGCCACTCTATTTTATTTGGACATGGATAGTTGGAGGAGGTTCATACAGCGGTTTAGAGAGATCAGTGGCCGGCTTGTCTGCACCGAGGGACATCTATATTTAATTCTATTCCTTACATATGAAAAGGGGTTGACGGGAAGATACTATCTTAAGAATAAGCTGGGCATGGGAGAAGCGACTATAAGGAATATTCTGGATAGGCTTAAGAAACTAGGTGTTATAGAGGCTTTGAGAGGCGGGCATAGACTGACTAATAAAGGTAGGGAGATAGTGGAAGATATTCAAAATAGGCTTGTGATAATGGATATGGATACGGAGATAAAGCCCGGTAGACATACATCGGTATTCATCATAAGGGAAGTCGGGGATAAGATTAAATCGGGTGTCGAGGAGAGGGATAACGTGATAAAATATGGTGGGACTGGAGCAGTCGTCCTAATTTATCGTGATGGAAGAATAATATTTCCAGACTCCGGTCTAGATGCTGAAAAATGGTATCCTGGATTTAAGATGAAGCTCCTGGAGAAGACGGAGCTTCAAGACGGGGATGTAATCCTGATAACAGGCGGGGAAAATAGGTTTGACGCTCTTCTAAGCGGTGTAAACACGTCTTTAGAGCTGCTAATGAAGGGACAATCGTTAAAATAAACCCGGATAAAATATTTATGGATACATGTTAGATGTATTACCTAATAAGTCTGTGATATGTAAAGGGCTGGTGGTCTATATTGGATGATGTGAAGATAATCGGTAGAGGGACGTGGATAGACAAGATAGCTAATGAGTTGATTGAGAGGGAGGAGAGGCTGGGTAGAAGCCTCGACCTAATCCGTACAGAAAGCGGGTTAGGAGCGTCGGGAATCCCTCATGTCGGGAGTATGGCGGATGCAGTCAGATCCTATGCCATAACCCTAGCCCTTAGGGATATGGGGTATGAGAGTGAGACCATAGCTTTTTCAGATGATATGGATGGATTAAGGAAGGTTCCTGTAGGCCTTCCAAGGGAATTGGAGGAGTATCTACTGTGGCCAGTATCTAAGATCCCTGATCCATATGGCTGTCATGAGTCGTATGGTAAGCATATGAGCTCGCTATTGATAGAGGCACTTGACATGGCCGGGATCGAGTATAGGCATGTATCTGCATATGATGTCTATAGAAAGGGGTTGATGGCTGATATAATAGATGAGATACTCAGGAATTACCATAAGGTTGGGGAGATAATATATGAGGAGACTGAGCAAGACAAGTTTCTAAAAGTTCTCCCATACTTTCCAGTTTGTAAGGAATGTGGCAGGATATACACCACTCAGGCTATAGAATATGATCCGGAGAGGAAGAGGGTTAGATATAAATGTGTAGGTGCGGAGATAAAGGGTCAGTGGCACGAGGGATGTGGCTATGAGGGGTGGGCGGATATAAGGAAGGATGATGGGAAGCTCTCGTGGAAAAGCGAGTTCGCATCTAGATGGAAGATGCTGGACATTAGGTTTGAGGCATATGGAAAGGATATCGCGGATTCCGTGCGGGTTAATGATAGGATTGCTAGGGAGGTACTGGGATACGAGCCTCCTCTACACGTTAGATACGAGATGTTTCTAGATACTACGGGTAGGAAGGTCTCGAAGTCCAAGGGTAATGTCTTTACACCCCAGATGTGGATGAGATATGGGTCGCCTGAGAGCCTCATCCTCTTCCTATTGAAGAGGTTTGTGGGTACGAGGAGGATAAGCTTCAACACTATTGTAAACATGATGAGGGAACTGGATTATTACAAGGACATATATTATGGCCGGGTGAAGATTGATAATCCGGTGAAGCTGAGGAGGTTAAAGGGGCTTCTTGAATATACATATAAACTCGGCCCAATACCTGATGTCGTTGTCCCCTATGACATTGTACTGAGCCTTGCGGAGGTCGCGCCTGAAGGGCGTGAAAGAGAGTTCATCCTGAAGAGGCTCGTCAAGTATGGGTATAAGTTTGATGAAAGTGATGTAGAGGACCTGATAACCTATGCGGTTAACTGGGTTAGGGAGATCGGTAAACCGCCTTCCCATGATATTGAGGTGGAGATAGATGAGGACACTCGAAAGGCAATAGAGTATTTTATATCGGAGATAAGAGGTTTGGATGATGGGGAGGATATTCAGACCAAGATATTCGAGTCTGCGAGGAAATACGGTATATCAGTGAGAAAGTATTTTAAGATACTTTATCTAATTATAACAGGCAGGGACCGCGGCCCCAGACTAGGCCCCCTCATAGCTGACATAGGTGTAGAGAGGGTAATTAAACTACTTGAGGAGAGGATAAAATAATTAAATAATCCTCTCCAATAATGGAGTTTGATGATAATGGGCCCGTAGCCTAGCCTGGATTAGGGCGCCAGCCTGCGGAAGTTAGGCTGTAGACAGCTGGAGATCCCGGGTTCGAATCCCGGCGGGCCCACCATAGTCACCCAATGTACTCTAGAACCCTCATCCCCGTTTGCTCGATCAGCGACCTTAGCCGATTAATTGAAGCATCGTCCCTACCCAGATAGAAGAGATGAGATATGTATCTGGAGTCACTGGCACCAAACTTGGGTATATACCTTAAATACTTTCCCAGATACTCTGCCAGCGAAGCCTCGTCCACGAGTGGATTTAAGAGGATATACGCCTTTATCGGCTTCGCCTCCATAGAGAGATAATCTATATGCCATCTAAGCCTCTTCTCTCTCTTAAAATGCCTAGCAACTCTCTTCAGGACATTAGCCCCACCCGACCCGATATATACATAGTACCCTGGAGATAGTTTTATACGGCCCAGCGACCCAATCTTGATGTCGATGGTACGTCGCACCTGTATAACTAGGGTATATAATCCTTTCATCCCAGAAAATAATTTACTGCACTTATCATCTATATTTGGAAGATGAGTAGGGAAAGTGATAGGGAGGACAAGAGTATTAGAAGTGGATAAATATAGTGAACATCGTCATGTATTACCTTGGCTATCAGTAACCCTGTTATTAGCGTATTCATGAAGAGCACTATCTTAAATAGTAGGCTGAGCCACGGTATGGCAGATACGTATGAGGACATCGCCATCAGCCCCACTCCGCTTGGCATGGTTAGTAGTATTTCTCTAATGCTCCAGAAGTTGTATACCCCGGTGAATATTACGAATACCCCGGTCAATAAAGGCACTACAGCGTACCTAACCTTCCTACTATACATCTTCACATACTCATCTATAACCTCCCTCAGGAAGATTAGCTCATCCAACCCGCCTCCACTCTTAATTATCTCATGAATCATCCAAAACGATAGTCTAGCTATACCCGAATATGTCTCGCCTTCAAACACATATACACCTGCGTCCCTATACTCTAGGAAATACACTATCTTCCTTATTGCCGTCCTAATTTCCCCATGGAACCGATTGAGATCGATCTTCATAATAGTCTCTGGGAGTGAAAAACCGTACCTCATTAATTCCTCCATGTTTCGTAGAAGCATGGATAGATCCCTGTCAACCCGCCTATGCGTCATCCACGTCCTTATGGAGGTGAATGATGGATATACCAAGAAAATACATAGAGATACTGTAATCGACTCTATAATAGGCATCCCCATAAGTAGAAGGAAAAACTGTGATGATACTGCCCCCGCTGTAGAGGCCACTAAAACCCTGATCCCGAACACTGGATGGGAGGATACGGGTATCCGTATAAGCTGTGAGTCTAGATAGACATATGTAAAGAATCCTATAACGGGAAGGATAAGCGTCATCGATATAAATACCATTGAGATGAGATCCGCAGTTGCGAGTGTGATCACCGACATAACTACTGAGGGGGTTAAGCCGAAAATCAGTATTATCATCTCAAGTCTACCTACTGCACTTCTCCAGCTATCCTCCCAATTTAGGCGTAGCCTCTCAATCATAGTTGAGAGTGATGTAGAGACATACCTCTTTACACCTCCCCCGGCCGAAACTACTCTAAGGTAGTTTAGGAGAAAGCCCCTGAGATCATTATTAGGGATCTTTTCCAGTGAGGAGAAAATTATGGTCTCTAGGGAGGAACTCGATATGTAGAATGAGGCGATCCACCTCCTGATATACTCCCTTGTATACCTGAGGTAGTCGCCAAATACACTCGCAACCTCCATGAGAATTGAATATAAGTTTAGATAGTGGAATACGGCGAATACAAGGATGAACACAGGATATTCACGTGACAAGCTTGAAGAATGATCCATCCTAACAGAATATGTATAAAGGTTTAGGAGTAGTATGGATAGGAATAGAGATATAGCGAGGGAGGAGCCTAGGCTCCACAGTATATGTATCCCAAGTAGGCCAGCCTGGATATAGGCTAATACGGTGAATACTATGAGGAATAGCGTCATTGTATTCCTAGAAATCCTATTTACAAATCCATTCAGCGACTCACCTATTGGCAGAGTCTCAAGATCATCAACGGTGAATATAAGGCGTCTGATAAACTGACTGGCCATGTTACCAGGTATATTGGGGTGTTTAATTCGAGTGGTCAGCTCCTTAACCGACACTGGTTAACACCCATCTACCAGAGCTATATACGTATCTACCTTGGTAGTAATGATGTAGACGCTCCATAAACTCCCTAAGGTCGAAGGAATTTATTGAAACGAGATAGCCTAGGAAGGATGACTTTCTATGTAAGTCGTTTAGATCTAGGTCACGTAGATAGTCTCCAAAGGATTCTATGAAGCCTCTTGGACTATCCCTCATCAATATCCATCTCCCATTGAGCTGTCTATATACCTTCTCAACCCTACGCCTAGGTGGTTTACTAACAATGTCATAGCTGACGACGATAACAGTATCAATTAGGTTCATCATAGTAGCATCTAGTGATATCGGGCTACTTGTAAGCCTAGCCACCATCTCATCAATATTTGAGGCGTGGAACGTAGTTATACATCCATGGCCCGTCGCCGCGCCCTGGAATATTAGCCTAGCCTCCTCTCCCCTACTCTCCCCAAGGAGGATATAGTCGGCTCTCTCCCTTAACGCAACCCTGAGGAGGTCAAATATGGTATAGTCCCTTCTAAATCCCCCAATCCTAGTAATAAAGGGTTTCCACCCCCTATGATGGGGAAGATAAACCTCTTGAACCTCCTCAATAGATATGATTTTATAACTGGATGGAATTAGGTGGGCGAGGGCGTTTAGCATTGTCGTCTTACCCGCTCCCGAAGCCCCTATAATCATTATAAACTTCTTCAGTTCAACAAGCCTCCATAGATAGGCGGCCAACTCAGGGGATAACATTCCTAGGTAGATCAGCTCTGGCAAGGTATATGGCTTCGACCTGAACTTCCTTATTGTGAAGCTACTTCCCTTTGGAGACACCTCTCTCCTCCATGTTGCAGTGACCCTATATCCCTCTGGCAACACACCCTCTAGAACCGGATTTATGATATTTACGCTCTTACCGCATCTAAAAGCGAATTTCGAGATGTATCTATGTAGATCCTCCTCACTCAAAACCACATTAGTCTCCATCCATCCCCTGCTGTTGAACCTCTTATGCCATACATCTATGTTTACACCCGGTCCTACACACGATACATCCTCCACATTCTCATCCGCTATTAGGAAGGTGAGGTCTTCATACCCCATGTACGTCTTAACAAGATAGTATTTAAGGGCTTCTCCAAGCCCCTTAAGATAAATCCCGTCTCCCCCTATACGCTTAGCATCCCCAACTAGATCCACATACGCGTCTACCAATGCCTTAACTGGATCCATAAAGAAATCATCGTCATATTTAATATGGTCTCTAAGAATTTCTATCAGCTTAGCTACATCACGCCATATCTCCTGTGAAAAAGGTTCAACAACATAATATCTGTAGAAGACGCCGTCGTCAACTATATAGATCTTCGCAGATATCTCGTAGGACCCGCCTCCAAGTGATTGGAAACGTGCTAGGACGCTATATTCGTCCACGATATTATCCAGCAGATCCTCAGGGAGATACTCCAACATCAGATAACACCCTCCTTATGTCTATAACCTCGATGACTGTTTCTCCACCAGTATATATGACTATGAGGATCTTCTCAGGTAGGTGTAGAAGCCTATATGGATGAGCCCCGATGACCTGATATAGATTCATCCACTGATGCCCCACGCCGTTATCAACCACCACTATCCCCTCATAATCGTAGAGGGCACTACCAGGCCTCTGGAGACACCATATATCGGTATCCACATCAACATAGAACCACGTATCCCCAGTCTCATATAGCTCGATGTGAGTATAGGGGGATATCATTACTAGGGTATAGTTGATATGTGGATAAACATACCCGTATAATACCGTTGAATTACCGAATAGATGTAGATCCATACCCGTGTTAACTACATGGCTATATTTAGGGTAGAATCCATATGGCCTGTCCAACCCGACGTATAATGCGTCGTCACCACCCGAGTCCACCAAAACTGACTCTACTAGGGATAGTGATGGAAGCCCTGTCCAGAGAGAGCGCTTAACATAGGTGGAGTTCGCCATCTCAATCCGGATAAAGCCCTCGTCGACGGCTCCCGCGAGGGATATGTTATACATCCCAAAGTATATGGCCTGGCTCGGGTAGGAGGCGGTCTCCATCATCATATCCGTGAATACTATGGATAGAGTGCCTCCAGACCTCCTCATCGACACTAGAATTCTGTATATCTGGTGATATAGCCTACTCGTTGTCTTCTGATAGATGTAACTCCTCTCAACAAGAGCCGTAGACCTCGATACACCACCTGAATCCTCAACTAGATATATAGATATGTCTACTCCAACAGGATATGTTATGTCCCTTCTAAAACCAAGGTCAATATCATAGTTGTCATAATATGCTGATGCATTCAGCACTAGAGTATACTGGCTGTCCATATACATCCTCAGACTATAGTTTGTGTTGTAGATACCGTCTAGAAATACTCCCCAGTAGAACAGCATCTGTAGAGACAACGTTCTATTCCCATATAAAGCAGGTATGGAGAGTTGGGAGCTGGAGACTGAGTAATATGGGGAGGATGATGGTGAAATGCTGTTTAGCCAGCTAAAGACCCCTCTATAGACTTGATATGAGCCGCTAGGCACCCCCGCATAATACTTATTCACCGCACCTGAGATGCTCCAAACACTATATTGACTCTCATCAATATACTCGTTGTACATGACCGATGTCATCGTCGTATTATATAACTCATATCCTTGGAATACCCCTATCTTCCTAAATCCAGCGACTATAAGCCGGTTATACCCGTCTCTTAAGACAAGCCTGAGTCCGTTGGAGTCTATTGACACACCTTCTATAGAATACCTTGATGTGGGATACACGACATACCTCTTGGAATAGACCCCTCCATTTACATGGATTATCTCGGTTATAGGCTTATCGAGATACATTAGGTCACTAGCGCGATAAGCATATATCCCATTCTCCAAGACCTTGACGACATACCCTTCTAGACTGAGTATCGAGCCATTTGAATAATATATTTTACTGGATATAAGTACGTAGTCAGGGCCGATGTACCTGAGGATGTCAAGGGACCTATTCAGAACCAAGACGTCCGTCAACACCCCATCTACATATATATACCACTTGTAGGTCGGCGTCGGCCTCAGTATCTTGATACGGCCATCTCCACTGGACACCATTAGAAGGTTTCGCGAGCTAGATATTATAGATAGAGTCGACACATCCACCTGATACCATCGGGTAACGGCGCCGCTGACCTCTATCAGAACCATATCCTTAGGTATGGGAGTGATTGAGACCGGGTCATCTGAATATACCGTTATCCTCCCACTACTGGTTATTGTAATATCATCCTGGAGAAGACCTGCTTCACTTGGCTCCACTACAGGAAAGAAGTTTCCTGATGAGGAGACGATATACATCCTCGTCCCATCAACAGGGGATTGGGGTGTCTCGATAGATATATTCCTCTCCGCCCCAGGTGGAATAGGGAGATCCAGGTCTATAGTTAGGGGGTCGCTGCCAGGGGGGTATATGAGTAGATACCTCAGCTCTACATCCTCCCTACCCTTATTAACTATTTTGATACTTACTTGGCCGCCGATGGAGAAGTATGTTGCCTCAATATCCTCTGAGGCTTTGTCGAGCTCTCTAACGCTGTCCCTAGTAACCTCCTGCGAATAGGCTTGGTTTATAGCATTGATCTGCATATATAGCATTAGCATTGAAGACATCACTATCAGTAGAACCGCGATACCTACTACGGATGAAACGCCTCTATACATGGTAGCCACCCCTCCTCCTCAAACGTGGAATCTAAAAGCCTTAATAGAGTCGACAACCACGACCTCGTTTGTGACAGGGGTATCCACCCTTATCAAGGCAAGGCCTCCACTGGGGATGACCATGGAGTTGATCCAAGTCCCATTGACGTATACCTCCAGCTGGAAACTTGTCTCTAGACCATCTACGTATATACATCTCACTGCTATTTCCTCTTCTCCATAGTTGTAGGCTGCAATTAATGTGCTGTTGATAACCATTATATCCAGCTTCCTCTTCATAGAGGATTTTACACTACGATAATGCTCTGAAACCGCTATATTCTCTAGCCTAGCGGGATTTAGAAGTGAGTAGTATACTATGGGAAAAAGGGATAGTATGGTGAGTATCATGATTAGATGTGCGAGGAACGATGAGACTCCCTTCATAACCATACTCACTGTACGGGTAGTGTAAACTTGACAAGCGAGCCATCGCTGAGGCTAACTATGATGTCCAGCATATCCCCTGGCGAGAGCCCTGTTGGTACGCCTACATCTACATTAACGGTTTTACCAGGTGCTATAGTGATTGCTGTGGTATTAGATCCAAGTAGGTTTCCACTGGTATCCCTGAGCTCAACAGACACTATGTCTGCGGGAGCGTTCCCCGTGTTCCTAACCGTCACAACAGTGTTAGTGGGGCCTATTAAATAGGCTCCTGATACAATGACTTGCGGGGACTTTGCCCATGCGCCGAATAACCCCGTGGCTCCAGTGTACATCATGATTCCAATCGCTGATACCAATGCAACCATTATCACTACCTGGAGGAAATGCGATACCCCCATTTTAAGACCCATGCTAAAATCACCCGTAGGTATACATTTCAGAAAATCTTTTAAGCATAGACATAACACAACATTATTGGAATCATGAGGAAAAGCGGTGCAGCATACTTACCTCTACATAGTGGCAAGGCTCCTCCATGGCTATTTAATAAAATGGTTAAGCTGGGGAGGAGTATAATCGCATTAATAATAGATGATTATGGGGACGATGAGTTTCTCAGGAGAGTTTCAGACCCTTACTGGTTCCAGGCCCTTGGATGTACACTGGGCTTCGACTGGCACTCCTCAGGCGTGACCACGGTATTGACAGGTGTCCTTGAGAAGGTTTTGTCCGAGGAGGATCTTGGAGTATATCTAGTCGGTGGTAAAGGGAGTAAGGCGAGGGGAATACCAAGTAAGCTCATGGATATTTATGCAGATAAAATTGGGTATTCCAAGGCCGAGAACCTTGTTAAGGCCAGTAGGCTATCTGCAAGGATTGATACGGTCTTACTCCAAGATGGATATGAGTTGTATCACCACTCTATATTATTCAATAGACAGGGTAAATGGGCTGTTGTGCAGCAGGGGATGAATCCTGAGATAAGATATGCAAGGCGGTATCACCTAGTTGATGACAATGTATACCGTGGATACCAGTATATTGAGGAGCCTCATGAGGGGATTGCGGGGGATAAGAAGGAGGAGGTCGTCCTCGACCTAACCGCTGAGGACAGTAGGGAGAATAAGGATACGATCCTAGATATAGTTAGGGAAAAGAGCTTTAGAAAAGACTATGAAAAAGTCCTGAAAATGGATGGGAATACACTCTATAGATGGATCGAGAAAACAGGGGAAGCAAGTATAGAGAAGACAGAGATACTTGCTATGCCCAAGAGGATAAACTGGAGCGTCATAAGGAAGATATATGATGTACAGCCTAGCAATATACCTGAATTCATATCCATCCCCGGAGTCACTCCAAGAGTAGTCAGGGCGGTCTCCCTCGTGGCGGAAATAATATATGGAGCCCCTGCATCGTGGAAAGACCCCATAAAATACACATTCACAGTGGGAGGCAAGGATGGCGTCCCATTCGACGTAGATAAAGATACTTATGATAAGGTAATCAAGTTCTTTAGAGAAATAGTAGAGGGTTCTGAAATCGACTCAAAAAATAAAAAAGCCTGCCTAAAGAGATTGGCTAAATTTGGAGGACTTTAAAGCGAGAGAATAGTTTTAAAGTAATTTACAGTATAATTATAATAATCCCAGAATTTTAATTATTTAATAGATGCGCATATATTTTGCTCATCCTATTATTACATATAATTCTTTTATTGAAGAAAGGTCACTGAACATTATTTCTAACCATTTTAATGAAATTGAAATCATTAATCCAAGTGATATTGAAACTGTTCATATGAGTATGGAGACATATCATAGGCTAATAGATAGTTGTGATATAGTTGTTTTTATTACGATTGGTAAATTTATTACTGCTGGAGTTTATAGCGAGTTAAAACATGCCCTAAAAAATAATAAAATGGTTTATCATATGGATTGGAGGACAGGAGAGATAAGTGAGTTTAAGAAAACTGATTTAGAAAAATATATAGATTTAACCATAGAAGAAACTAAGGCACTATTTAAAACTATAAAATTAGGGAATATAGATGAAGCCGAGTTAGAACATGCTATAGAGAAAGCATTACGAAAAGAAAACACAGATATAAATAATATATTTCTTAACATAATAGAAAATACAGAGAGACTTCCTCCTCATGAAGACAAATGTATAAAAGTAAATCCATTATCAAGATATTATCATTGGTGGCAAGAACCAAAAAATACTTATATATTAATTGATCCCAGAAAAATGAAAGAGATTCTCTTAGAAAAAATAAGTGAGGAAAAGTGTTCCTCATTATTGAGTTTTCTTAAAAAGAAGGGAATTGATACACACAGAGGGCATTACTATAAATATTACTTACGTGAGAAAATTAAACGACCCTATGTTCGTAGCTTAAAAAGAATGTGTAAAGAAATTGGCATATCATTTTATGAGTTAGAGCGTAAAGTTGTGTTGGGTTATCCTGTAGACATATCGAATCCGTATTTGTGGAAGTTAGCAAGCCATATTTTGAACGAAGGTCATATTAAGTACAAATCTAAAGATGTAGTATATGTAAATAAAGATCCAGTTATGCATTGGTATGTGATGAAAAACCTAGAGAATATGGGTGGTAAAGTAACTAATGTTGTTTTGAGACATTATGGGAATCCAAGACGAACAAAGATTGAAACGTATATAGATGTTAAAACAGGTAGGATTTTAAATTATATTGGGGTACCCTATGGTGACAAGGCCGTCAATCAACCTACTATAAATTTAGGTAGAATGAGTAATGAGGTCTGGAGATATCATCTACAGACCACGTTGACAGAGGAGGGGTATGCGAAATTAGAAATTGTTGGAAAAGGTTATCTCAGGTTTAGGATTGAATGGTCTAGAACTATAGATGTCACTGATTACATTTCTAAGGATGCCGTGGAGAATATTCCATATGGACTAATAAAGATCAGGAAATCTGTTGAGGAAGACATTATCGACAAAAAAACATTTATGGAGATAATGAGACATCCACCAAAATTACTTGTTAATGAGGTAAATGAATTGAAAAAAGGCATAGCAAAGAAATACCGGCGGACATATATCCTAGAATTAAGCCAGTATCCATATATAAGACTAAAGATGATAGAGTTAGAGTTTCATGAGTGTTTAGAACAGCGAACCAAAGATTAATTGATTTATTCCGTGATTATTATGGAATGATGCCAAATACTTGGAAAGACATATGTTTTAAGAAAAGATATGAGCTATACAAAACATATAGAGGAGCTAAAGTCACTGATTATATAATGGAAAAATTGAAGGATATAGTAGAAGAATTTCCATACGTTATTAATGAAAAGTGGATAAGGCAAAAATATATTGAATTATTGGGAGGGGAATTATGTGAAATTTAATGAAGATATTGTAAAGAAATTGATTGACGAGCTTTTTGATAAGTATAAGAAACAGTATATCGATGAAACAGAGTATAAAATATTTTTTGTACTAAAGGGATTGAAATCCGACGAAATTGAAGAGTTGATTTTTCATGCATACAGACACGGGATTATAGATATGGGATTGGATGTTAATGAGAGCGGAAAGACTATCATATGCATATGGAGAACCGAGAAAGAAAATAGTATATCTGAGGATGATATTGTCAGAAAATCCCAAGACTCTTCATAAGTTTAAAAAATATACTGGCTCTAGCAGGCGGTTTTTTAATAAGATGGATGTGTCAGATACCCCAGTAGAATAATCATGTTTTGTCATTCTGGGACGGCGTCATCATCCACATCCATATATATCAATCCAGTCCACGGATAAATAATGTTTTCCCCAGTTTTTTACGGGCTACCTTGGGAAGAGGCTATAGAGTATAATTCCTATTGTAGCTGATGGAGGAAGTATGTCGTCGAAGCCTATGTGTACCGGCTTCCCGGACTCCAGCTCCTTAAGGGTGAATGTAGAGTCTCCACCAGCTATCGATACAACTATAGTCTTATCCTCATCCAGCATCCTCCTTATTTCACTGATGGGGAATTTCTCCTTGGCGAGTCTCTTGGGTACAATCATGAGATGTAGATCTGGCCTCAAGAGCTCGTTTACATCATTTATATCAGGTACGAACAACACCCTCCTACCCCTCATAAACGCCTTCTTCTCCGTCTCAGGTACCCCAGACTGGGCTGCGGAGCTCGATGCCTTGGAGACTACGAATAGGTCTACCTCGGGGAAGGATAGGATTACATCAAATACCTCCGACAGCTTTACACTACTGTATATGTTGTGTACGACAACTACAATCATGTTATAACCACCTTTTCCACCTCTAGACAATTCAATAGAATCATTGCCTTCGATATATAAGTAATAGCTGGATAAACATTTTTGGCCATACCAGGCTTCAATATTTAAATAAATATGGGTTATATACTCCACTGTGGAGTGGATATGGCTGAAATAAGGTTTATAGACCTCTTCTCCGGAGGAGGAGGGTTCTCCAGAGGATTCTCGATGGCGGGATATAAGCCTGTCCTAGCCATTGACAAGGATGAGGCGTGTGTAGAGAGCTATAGGAGTAACTTCCCCAATACAGTTATCTTGAACAGTGATATTAGGAGTATGCATTCAATAGAGATAATCGATAGGGTTAGTGACTTCGACATTGTAATAGCCTCCCCACCCTGTGAGGGGTTTACGACGGTGAGTAGGACAATTATGAAAGATCCCCTGGATAGGTTATATACTGACCCAAGGGGGAGGCTTATGCTGAAGACGATTGAGTTAATTGGGGACCTACAGCCCAAGGTATTTGTAATTGAGAATGTACCCGGTATAACTATAGATCCTATACCCAGGTATATTAGGAAGGAGTTTGCCCGTGTAGGATATGACAAGATCTATTTCAACCTCCTTAGGGCGCAGGACTATGGATGCCCTAGCGCTAGAAAGAGGATATTCATATCGAATGTTAAGATAACCCCTGGGAAGATGAATGGGGTGGTCACTGTCGAGGAGGCTTTCAAGGGGCTTCCGGACCCTAGGTATCCTAATGATGTGCCTAACCACTTTTATGTCCCTCTTCCAGAGAGGTTTAGGGAGAGGGTGAAGAGATTAAAATGGGGCTCGGCCCTAGACTATTTCGTCGGTGGAGATAGGAGGGAATATAAGCAGTATATGAGGCTGCATCCAAATAAGATGGCGCCTACTATAATGGGTAAATCAAGGTTTATACATCCATACGATGATAGGATGATAACTGTGAGGGAGCAGGCGAGGCTCATGGGATACCCTGATACCCATATCTTCCAAGGCGGGGTAAATGAACAATATAATCAGGTGGGGGAGTCGGTTCCCCCACCCCTTGCTAAGGCGGTTGCAGAGTATATAAGGGACTATCTATAGATATCTACATCCTCTCAACCAAGGGTATTCCTGTAAGCATACTCAGAAGGTTCATAACCACTATATAGACCCTTATAATCGTTAGCCGAGAAGCCTTAACCTCCTCCTCAGCCTTCAACACAGGATTCTTCTCATAGAACTCGTTGAACATCTGCGACAGTCTATACATGTAGTTTACCAGTGGCTTGACCTCCAGAGACTTCCCAGCCTCTAGAATCACAACAGGTGTAATAGCCAGGTACCTGAGGAGCATCTTATCATAATCGTTTAGCAAGTCATAGGATATCCCATGCTCAGCCGGCACATCATACTCAGCCTTCCTAAGGATGGACTTGGCCCTCGCATAGCTGTATAGGATATATGCACCGCTCTCCTTAGTAACGTCCAAGGCATCATCCAGATCAAATACAACAATCTTGTCCCTATCAACAGATAGAAGGAGGTATTTTAAAGATGCAACTGCAATACGCTCCGCTATCTTCCACGCCTCGCCTTCATCAAGATCAGGGTTATTATCCCTTATTACGCTTAGTACCTTGTCACGCATCTTATCTAGAAGCGTATCCACATTGATATAAAGGCCCTTTCTACCAGACATCTTAACAGCTTTACCCTCAGCCTCCATACCAAGGTATTTACTAGCGGTCTTACTGCTTAGCCATACATGGTTATAATAATAGTGGATATACTTCTTCGCTACATCCTCTCCATAAAGCCCCTCGATAAGTTTCTGGATAATCTTCTGGAGCTTCGCCTGCTCAATACCAATGATGTTAATAGACAGGGTGCATTCATCAAGGGTAACTAGGTCTCCCTTGGGCCATGAAGAGCTATATGCAATCCTTCCACTCGGCTGTGTGACAAACTCTATAAAGGGTAGGGGGTGCCCCAATAAACCCATTTTCCACAATGCGAATATCGAGTCCTTACCTACATACGTCATCGTCCCATCACTACGGACGAGGACATCATCCACCTCTGGATTAATCTCCTCAGACCCCGAGACCTTGGCAACCCAGCACCCAGCATATTTACCTGAGGAGATATACTTCACTATACGCGATCTCTTGATTATGTCGAACCCCTTTTTATGCATCCCGCTCCAGACTATATCCGACTCCCAGACAAGCCGGTCGTACTCCGCTCCCAGTCTCCAGCATGTCTTAAGCTGTTCCCTCAATACCTTCTCAGCTATCATCCTAGTAAATGATGATACGACGTTGCCACCCTCCTCAATAAGCTTCAAAATATCCTTCCTCTTCCTCTTAAGCTCCTCATCCGCCTCTATCTTCTCATGGGAACCGGTGTAGACCACGTCTCCACAGTATTGGTCGAAACGCCCCTCGCTATAATTTGCGTCATACCCTAGGTATAGAAAGCCGAGGATGATATCCGCCATCTGAGTTCCGGTGTCATCAATATAGTTGATGAGCTCAACATCATAACCAACATACCTGAGGAGACTATTCAACGCCGCGCCCAGAGCCACGTTCCTCGCATGCCCTATATGCAGGGCCTTATTGGGATTCACACTAGTGTATTCCAACCTGACTAGGCCTCCTCCCAGATCCATACGGGCAAAGTCAATATCCTCCTCCAGTACTTTCCTAATGAAATCACTATAGAACTTCTCCCTATTCAGGTAGATATTGACATATCCACCCCCTGCTATCTCCACGTGATCCAAGTATGGTATATCCCTTAGGACACCTATTATCTCCTTAGCTATCTCATTAGGAGACTTCCTAAGTTTCTTAGCGAGTTTAAATGCGATAGGTAGGCTTAGATCCCCGAATTCAGGCCTGGGTATCTCAAGAGTAACCTCAATATCCTTAATGCCTTTCCCCCTAAGCCAAGCGCCCACCTTCCTCTTAATATTATTACCTATATCCGTCAATAGCATGATACGCTACACCAGAACATCCACATTAACTAAATAATACCAAACTCCATCTAAAAAATAAGTCAGGGGGAGGAATAGAATAAAAAGTAATTTAACATGATAATCTTCTCTAAATAATGGGGTCCGTGGCCTAGCCTGGATATGGCGTCGGCCTCCGGAGCCGAAGGTCGGGGGTTCGAATCCCCCCGGACCCGCTAACAAATCCACCCATATGCCAAGATACTCTTTTATTGACCAGGGTTTTCAGGTGTAGTGGGACGCATAGGCAGGGGAAGGTATTCTATTCCAGGTCGACGTTGATGAGACTGTGGATATAGGGACATAAGCATATATATCTCTGGAGGGACCTCTGTCTTGACATCGAAACCCATCTCCCTCAGCTCCTCAACCGTAATTGGATAGTCATGTGTCCACCTACCTTCTGTAAGGATCCTAGCTATCTCCATCGCCTTCTCCCTAGGCATCTTATCATCGAGAATCTTCGTGATGATTCCACGCATCTCCTCAATAGCCTTCTCAGCTATATCAGCTAGTATAAGGGTGTTGTCATCAGCCTTCTCACCCTTCATCCTAGCCACTTTAATGACGCTAGGCGCAGGCAATGGAGGGTTGTTGGGCCCCATGCCTATCTGCGGATCCAAGGGGCCGAGGACAGCGGATTCATCCATCCATATCTCGTCAGCCGCCAAGGCTATCAACGTACCTCCTGACATGGCGTAGTGGGGGACGATAACAACTTTCTTGGCCGGATGCCTCTTCAGGGCCTGGGCTATCTGTGCAGCTGCTAAGACCAGTCCACCGGGGGTATGTAGAATTAAGGCTATCGGCCTATCCTTGGGCGTGTTCCTAATCGCCCTTAGGATCTCCTCGGAGTCCTCAATATCTATGTATCTATAGACTGGGATGCCTAGGAAACCTATCCTCTCCTGCCTATGTATCATCGTTATAAAACGCATCCCATACTTCTTCTCAAGCCTAGAGAGTATCCGCATCCTAGCCAGCTTGAGATTCTGATGCTGTAGATAGGTTATTAGGGGGAATATTAGGAATAATAGCCAGAAGAGCCACCATATTAGGGCGCCGAGATCCATTCCACCCAGTTCATTAGCGAGTATGAACCCCCGGATATTCAATTCCCATCCCACCCAATACATGAATATAGAGGGTTTATGAAAATAAAGGATAGTTGTATTAGGCTTTTCCAGGCTATAGGTTCCTAGCCATATCCTCCATGACCTTAAGGGGCTCTGGAGACTTCGCTATAGCACTAGCGACGAGTACACCTACTGCACCGAGTTTGGAGGCTGCAGTCACATCCTCACCAGTCGAGACTCCCGCACCGCATAAAACCGGGACTCCGTATTCCTTTCCAAGGTCGACAGCATCTGAGACGACCTGGGGCTTATACTTGGAGACGGACCTCCCGCTTCCAATTAGCTCCGGAGGCTCAATCGCATATGCAGCGGGATATACATCCATCTCAAGCAGCCTCTTCATCTCATCGATTGAGTCAACGCATACAACGAATTCGAAGTCATATTGAGATGCCTCATCAAGAATCTTCTTAATAGTCTCATGGGGAAGCTTATACTCAGAATGGTTTATCAAGGAGTACCTCAAGCCTTCATCCACCAGCCTAACCAGGGGGACATGCCCCGTATAGCTCCCGTATCCCGGGACGTCTACAGACTGTGCGATGAGTATATCACTATACTCACCTACATACCTCAGGGTATCTAGAATCGGGGGCGCCACCATGACATTATTTATACTGCTGAGGCTCCTAGCATACTCGAAGAAGCGGTCTGCATTGGATCCACTTGACTCCCGATAGTTCTTCAGGTTCACGATTAAAACGGGAAATTTCATAAGGGATCACCGTAATAAAATATTTTTCATGGAGTATAATAATGCAGATAAAAGGATCGTGATTAAGGATATACATGATCCTAGTGATGCAAAGAGACTCCAGTATATCCAGGAAGTTACTTGGGGGACAGGCGATGTAGTTCCATTCCATGTCTTCATAGCAACTGCTACAGTAGGTGGAGTTGTCAAGGGAGCATATGTAGATGGTGAGCTAGTGGGTTATGTATATGGGTTCTATGGGAAGTTTATGGGTAGGCTATGCCACTACTCTCATCAGCTGGCTGTACTACCCAAGTATCAGAACCTGAATATCGGGTATATGCTTAAAATGGCTCAGAGACAGCATTGTCTAGACGAGGGCCTTGACCTAGTTGTCTGGACATATGACCCACTCCAGTCTAAGAACGCGTATCTAAATATCAATAAGCTTGGGACCGTGGTCAAGACCTATTTCATAAACCACTATGGAGAGATGGATGACGAGCTTAATAGAGGCCTTGCCTCCGACAGATTTATGGTGGAGTGGTGGATAGATAGTAAATGGGTTAGGAATAGAGAATCCTCTAGGATAAGATTCTTTGAAGACTATAGTCTTGCTGATAAAGTCGGTATAGCTCTTGAGGCGGTTAGGGATGGAGACGTATTAAAGCCTGTTGAGAAGAAAGCTGGTAAGACTATTGTCGGGATAGAGATCCCTTCGGATATCAACGCGATTAAGAGGATTGATATGAGAATAGCCCGTAAATGGCGTGTGAAGACGAGGATATTATTCAGGGAATACTTCTCCAGAGGATACACCGTCTATAGATACCTAAGATTTAAACAGGACGGTGGCAAAGGAATATATTTATTGACGAGGGGTTTTGATCCAAATGACTATGGAGAAATTTAGGGTTGATGAGGTGAGGACATGGAGGATAAGACTCCCATATAGGGAGCCTTTCACCACTAGCTTCGGTACAGAGGAGGTTAAGGAGACTATTATAATAGGGATTAGGTCAGGAGACCATTTTGGCTATGGAGAATGTGTCGCCGGCAGGCATCCAATGTATTCCTATGAGACCGTGGATACAGCGAGCTATGTTATAGACAGGTACCTGGTTCCATCGATACTAGGTGAGGAAGTTGACCCAGTGTCTTTCATGGAGACAGTCAAATGGATACGTGGCCATCGAATGGCTAAGGCGACTGTCGAGATGGCCCTATGGGACTTATATGCAAAGATCCTTGGTAAGCCACTTTATAAGGTGATTGGTGGCGTAAGGGAGAAGGTTGATGTAGGTGTAAGCGTAGGTATACAAAGGACTGTAGATGACTTGATTAAGAAAATCGGTGAATACCTTGAGATGGGATATGGGAGGATAAAGATAAAGATAAAGCCTGGGTGGGATGTGGATGTTCTGAGGAGGATTAGGAAGGAATATCCTGATATAAAGCTTACTGTGGATGCGAACTCGGCATATGACTTGGAGAAGCATATGAGTATCCTTAAGGCGTTGGATGAGTTTAACCTGCTCTATATCGAGCAGCCACTTGCATATAGCGACTTGGTGGGGCATAGCAAGCTGCAGAAGGAGCTATCTACACCAGTATGTCTAGATGAGAGTATAACCGATTCTCATAAGGCTTGGGAGGCGCTTGAGATCGACGCAGCTCGTGTTATAAACATCAAGCCCGGTAGAGTAGGGGGTACTGGCGAGTCGATTAAGATACATGACTTGGCTGAGGAACACGGCGTCCCAGTCTGGATGGGGGGTATGCTGGAAACAGGCATTGGGAGGGCTCATAACGTGTCTATAGCCACACTAAGGAATTTCAAGTTCCCAGGGGACATATCAGCCAGTGAGAGGTATTACAATAGGGATATTATTAGGGAGCCCTTTGTACTGGAGAAGGAGAGTAAGATGTCCGTTAGAAAAAGCCCGGGAATCGGTGTAGAGATAGACTGGGAATTCTTCAGTACACTAGTGGTTAAGGAAAAAAGATATGGAGTATAGACGCGCTACTCCATACGCTTCCTAAGCTTCTCGAGAACCTGAGGTAGGGTAGTGTACTCCATCTCCTCCGGCCCAAGTCTATGCGGCATAAAAGGCCCATGCCTACGTATATAGTCGGCTATCCTAGCGGCCATCATCCTGACATGCTCAAACGACGGGTCATCGAACAAGTCCACTGGGCCGATGAGCTTACCATCCGTTACCTGGAAACCTAGTCCAACAACCCTAGGTGGACCGTCGAACCTAGCAACCTTGGAATACCGTAATGGTACTGGCATGAATGGACCTGTATGGCTACCCCTCATCCATCCAGCCACCAGATAAGGTGTTGAGAACGCCTCCAAGATCTCCCCCATAGCTGGGAAACCAGACTGGGACCTGACTATCAATACAGGGTCATCCTTACCAACATATCTACCTGCTATGAGGGATAACCTAGTTGTAGATGCTGCTGCAGCTATCTCTCCGTCTGACCTCCTATGTACATATTTAATCACATACCTGCTTGGAGTACCGATCAATGCTAGGAGATCATAGATATCCTCAGGAGAATTCATTTTATACTCCTTGCCCTCGACGACATCCAACACTGTGAATGTGAAGCCGTCGTGTAGCTTAGGGTCTATGACCAATCCTGCTGTGTTAAAGGGGTCTGCGAACATCTTATATAGATATATGTTCCATGCCCCAGGCTCGGTCTTATCAGCCATGAATATAGCTATTGGATCACTCTTCCTCTCCTCAAACTCCATTTCAGCTAGACCCGGGCCCATGCCCCTAATATTCCCTGAGAATGCGTCTCTAAGAAGATCTTGCCCGGCTCCATAGAGCTTGAGCTTCTTAGAGACCTTTTCAGTGGCGTCTTTGAAGAGGTCCCAAGCCATCTTATGGATCTCCTCGTTATCAACACCCTTAAAATGTGTGAATATCAACTCGAGATCGTCACCCGCATGGGTCACGTAGAAACTGTTGATTAACCCGGTCTCAACATTCTCCCTAAGCCTCTTCTCAGCGAACTCAAGTAGTTCCTTCGGAACAGTGACGTGGCCAGCCAGTCCCCCGATATCGGCTTTAATAACAGAAACCGTGGTCTTCAATGTAACCACCTCTAACCAAAATATTCTATCCAAAACTTATATATCTCAGAATAGACCATTCTAAAGCCAGGATATGAGATAACCCATTATCTATAGGAGGTTCTTCCCATGTCAATATCTCCATAGTGATATGCCGTATGGCTTGGATACACACTTCCTCACCCTACTTGGCTTCGGGGTGAGGATATATATTCTATCGGTTATCTTGATAAGCTCATCCACCTGATGAGAGACGATGAGCATAGAGACCCCCCTAACCCGACTAATTGTTCGGAGAGCTTCCTGTAGATTCTCAATCGAAGACGTGTCTAGACCTGAGTAGGGCTCGTCCAGGAGTAGGATATCCGGCTCCAAGACAAGGGATCTAGCGATAGAGGCTTTTCTAGCAGTGCCCCCACTTACATGCCTGGGATACTTATCCAGATACTCTGTTATCCCAAGTATCTCAGCAGCCTCATAGACCCTCCTATCTCTCTCCTCCTTAGGCACGTTCCCGAATTTTAGCCCGAGCTCGATATTACCTTTGAGGGTGAACCATGGAAGAAGAATATCGTCTTGGGTGACGAAGCCAATACTACCATTTACCTCTACAATGCCCTCATCAGCATCCTCAAGCCCAGATAATATACGGAGTAGGGTTGTCTTACCACATCCATTTGGACCGACTAGCCCCACAATCTCGCCATTATCAACCTCTATGCTAATATGGTCTAAGACTAGGTCACCCCCGAATCTCTTTACCAGTCTAGACACCCTTATCATATAAGCCATTTTCTTGTCCACCCCTCAATAGGCTTAAGAACAATGTGATCCAAGAGAATCATAATGCTTATCAGGAGTAGGGCCCATGCAAATACTCCTTCTGGAACGCCCATGTCATAGTTGTATATAAGCCGGTATCCGATGCCGCCCCCGCCTCCAAAGGCCTCTGCAACCACGCTGATACGCAATGCCAAGCCTATCGCGGCTCTGGAGGCGCCGGCCATGTATAAGACGCCTCCTGGCAGGATTATGGAGACAAAGCTCTGGAGTTTAGATGCACCGAGGAGTTTAGAGAGCTCCTTAAGCTTCTTATCCAAAGCCTCTACAGCCCCGAACATTGAGGAGAGAAGGAGAGGATAAGTCGCTGCGGTCGTCACGAGAACAGGAGGAATTGGACTGAGTATCCCGAATATCATTATCAATATAAGTGTCCATACAAGGACGGATATACTCTGGATAAATGTATTTACCGCGTTGAAGAACATCTTTAGGAAGCTGTTTAGATATGCTAGGAAGACTGATAGTATCGTTAGGAGGAGAGCTATGAAGAAGCCCATCAGACTATTATATAGCGTCCTCAGAATAGATGAGTATAATACATTTATAGGTATCGTAGTGAGGAAGACATATACTTTATAGGGTGATGGAATCAGGTTTTGATAGAATAGGCTTAGCACAGCCCATGAAATAAATATGGTTAGGAAGAGGGTGATCCAGGCTATAGCCTGTAGAAGACTGTTTCTGGAATCCATTTTGGATCGTCCTTTAGATAGCCCCCTGCCCAGGCTATGCCCCAGACCTTCTTGATGTTCTCCACCAAGTCATTTGTCAGTAAACCGGTGTTGATCTTCACCCTATCATAGACCTTCTCAGCTACCTCAGGCTCCAGGCCATATAGCTTCTCCAATACAGACACGGTGTACTCCTTGTCCTCCACCCACATTATAGCAGCGTCTCTCCTAGCCTTGACAAGCTTCTCCACAAGCCCTGGATTACCCTCGACAAAGTCCTTCCTAGCAACCCATACTAGCATGACCGGCGACCCTTCTTCACCCAATGCCCCCCACATATCCTCATAGTCTGCAACTACATGTGCAGAGGCCTTCACCAACGCCCTACTAACCAGCGGCTCCCAGATAACTATTGCATCTACATCTCCACGCTCCAAAGCAGTGATCACGACTCCCGGGGGAGAGTTTATAGCCGTTACGCCACTTGAATTAACCTCCGTATCCTCCGTGACCTCAATGTCATACGCCATTTTTAGATAAGCCTTAAACATCCTATATGTCCCCGATGCTAATACAGCGGCTACACGCCTCCCCACTAGGTCATCCACGGTCTTTATATCATCCTTAACCGCGAGAATAGCCTGATTCTGATACATATCCACCGCTATAATTACAATATCTACACCGTCCTGTAGGAGCTTAGCCGCCATCTCCGCCGGAATTATAGCAATGTCTACATCGCCCTTAGCCACTGCAGCCAGGATATCAGGAGTCTTCTGGAGGCGTATTACCTCGGCGTCAAAGCCATACTTGGCATCTATCCCCGCATCCTCAAGGATATCGAGTGTACTGATACCGCCTTCAAGAGTCGCGCATCGAACCGTCTCCTTAGAGCCTAGTAGACCTGATAACAGAGGGTATCCCGCTGCAATTATAATCAGGCCTACCACGATTATAAGTAGATACAGCTTCTTCATCATCCACCAGCCTCATACAATGGGTCAATAGACAAAATAGTATGTAAAAACCCATCTCTATAAAAACGATAGTATAAAGGCCTTTGCAGCGACTATACCAAATGAGATTATCAGTGATATAGCGAGGTTCATGTTAAACGCCCTAGGTATGTTTGACAAGCTCTCCATAGCAAGTAGATGCTGGTAAATCATCAATGAAGACGCTAATAAAGTGGTCAGCAACCCGATTAACCCCAATCCGTATATTACGTATCCCAATACTAGGAATGATATCGACATTAGATGCATAGCCAATGCAATTATCCGTGCCTTATCAACTCCATATACCGCTGGGACACTCCCCAGCCCCATGGCCCTGTCAAACTCGATATCCATGATACTATATAATATGTCGAAGCCAGATACCCAGAGTGCCACTGCAAGGATATAAACATATGGGACAGATTCCAATACCAAGACTATGCTCGAAGCACTTTTTCCAATCACAGCGACAGCGCCTCCGAAGACAACCATACCTAGGGACAGGCCTAGATGAAGATGGGGGAAACTATGCCAACGCTTTGCATGGGGGTATGTCATGATCACCATCCAGAGAAGTGGACTTAGGAGGAAGGCATAGAAGTTGAGAAGTGCAGCTGATATAAAGTATAATATGCTTCCGATAACAACGATCATCCAAGCCTCCCTAGGGGAGACCACTCCCCTGACTAAGGGCCGGTTCATCGTCCTAGGATTCTGCGAATCAATATCGATATCAGCTATATTATTATAAGCCATTCCAGCCGTCCTCAGGCCCAGCACCGCTAGACATATTAATATTATGTCGGCTATAGTAGGTATCCCCGATAACAATGCACCTGCATATGCGAATGGGAGGCTGAATAATGTGTGCTCAATCCTAATTAACTTCATATATAGTGACAGCTTTCTCCTAGAAGATACTTTACCGGGATCCCATCTGGGAACGTCTCCTATATCCATTGGACCATCCCCCCTAGGATCCTTGGTCTAGGCCATAGAGACTCCATTTCTCATCTACAAGCCTCTTGGTATCTTCATCCACCTCAACCTCCCTAGGCCACTCCTTACCACCATATTCCTCTGGATACTTCCTAGTCGCATCGATACCTAGTTTACTCCCATAGCCTTGGATGGGGGTGGCTGGGTCGAGGGCATCCGTATGTGTACCTGGTATTATTAGGACGTCTCTCTGCGGATCTACATTAACGGATACAGCCCATATCACCTGGTTAATGTCATGGGGATTAATATCATGATCCACGACCACTATCATCTTTGTAAGGGAGAACTGGCCCAGACCCCATAGACCCATCATAACCTTCTTAGCATGTCCCGGATACCTTTTCTTAATAGATACTATTGCTAGTCCCTGGAAGACGCCATGTTCAGGTAGGTTTATCTCAACTACCTCTGGGAACATCATCTGGATAATGGGTAGGAATATCCTCTCAACAGCCTTACCAATGACAGCATCCTCCAAGGCGGGTTTCCCGACAACACTACCATAGTATATCGGGTCACTCCTCATATAAATACACTCGAGATGGAATATGGGATATTTATCCATAGGCTTATCATAGTAGCCCATATGGTCTCCAAAAGGCCCTTCATACGCCGTCTCACTAACATCGATATAGCCCTCCAACACAGCTTCACCATATGCAGGGACCATTAATCCAGATCCTAGCTCGACAACTGGGAGGCTCTCTCCCCTAACAATACCTGCAAAAAGATATTTATCCATTGGATATGGAACTGGAGCCGCGCCTGTAAAGAGGGTCGCGGGATCCCCACCTATTAAAATCGCCACAGGAATCCTTTCTAGACCAGATTCACCCGCCTTCCTATATGACTCCGCACTCCTCTTATGGATCTGCCAGTGAATGACTCCACGCCTGTCATCCAGTATCATGACCCTATAAACACCCATGTTATAAGTCTCCTTATCTGGATCCCTAGTGATGACAAGGGGATATGTAAAGTATCTTCCCCCGTCTCCCGGCCAAGTCTTGAATACGGGGAGGTTATTTAGGGAAGCCTTATCCCCCTCCAAGATATTCTCGAAAATGGGAGTGCTACCGACTTTCTTAGGAAGGTATCTTGAGAGACTCATCATATCCTTGAAGGCACGTATCTTATCCACTACACCCATAGGAGGAGGAGATAATGCCAGGGATATAAGCCGCCGACCTACATCCTCAAGTCTCTCTACACCCAGGGACTTTCTAAACACATCTATATGGCAGAATAGGTTTCCCGCGATCCTCCACCCGGGGAAACCCTTTACATTCTCGAATAGAAGCGCTGGACCACGTCTATACATAATCCTCCTTAGAACCTCAGGTATCTCCAGGATCGGCGAGGCCTCCACCGTTATCCTCTTCAACCAGCCGATTTCATCTAGGAACTCCAGGTATCCACGCATATCCCTAAGTGTCTTCAAGCCAAGCACCCCACATACCAAACACTGTTAGACACATAAAGACCAAAGTTAATTTTTTATGATATAGTCATTACTTTATTAAACCTATATATAAGTTGCTCTTGACTAGATATCTGAGTAAATCCAGTTAGATAATTCTGTTTAAGAAACATAGGGAGACAGTCTAACCAGATAAAAAGAGGAGAGAAGAGGGATGTGGTTGACTAGAAGTTGGCTATGAACATTATAGTCCCTCGACTGAACTCAATAACCAGAATTATAAAAATGGTGCTCCGGCCGGGATTTAAACCCGTGACCATCGGCTCGAAAAACTCACCCTTTATAAAGACCGCATCCCGATTTCATGGGTTTTGGGAAGCATATATATTTCTGCAAACCTCCATTATATACAAAAATGATCATTGGGAAGCATTTTTCTAAAGCTTCTTATAGGCTTTTTCCCTATGTTCAACTGCAACCACATATATAATGTGTTTACCCGTATCTAAGATCAAAATCACCCTATATTTCCCTATTCGTAGAGAATAAAATGGTAAACCCCTCAACTTTTTAACATACCTAAACGGATCTTCTACGATATCCTCTACCTTCCCAAGGATCCTTCTAGAATCATTTTTGCCAAGTTTTTTCAGGTCATTCAGGGCAGCTCTCGTCCATAGAACCCTATACTTCATATGCCCAACTCTCTCTTAACCTCTTCAGAAGTATAAACCCTACCCTCTTTAATATCACTAATAGCCTTCTCTATCTTCTCCAGAACCTCAGGAGACAAAGGCTCCTCGTCGACCTTACTCATGATCAACCGCCTAATAACTGAGGAATACGGCTCCCTCTCATGTATCTTCAGCTCATCCAATAATTTCTTCAACTCAACATCTATCTGAATAGTTGTCTTCATACACATAATAATTCAATATAACACCTTATAAATAATTATAGCAAATTATACCACAAATTATGTGTCAACACAAATTAAACTGATTAAAAATGCTGTAGTTTTATCACATGAGATAGATATAAAAATGGTGCTCCGGCCGGGATTTGAACCCGGGATCACCGGCTCGAAAGGCCGGTTTAAGCCCCCTTATTTAGGGGTATGCTTGACCGGGCTACACCACCGGAGCCAGTTGGTGCCTATTATTATCAATACATAGTGATATTCTTTATAAAACTTTAGAGTTTTTCGCCTCTTATCTCTAGGACAGTCCTTATATCCTTCTCTTTAACCGTTACACGCTTGGACTGCTCGGCTACCTTCATAGCCTGTAACGTCACGTCTTTAGCTACTTTCTCTAAATATTTTGCGAGTAATGCGGCTGCATCTTCACTTACTTTCTTGGCTCCAGCCTCTTTCATTAGCTTATACACGGTGAACTTTGGGATTGCCATATTAAAAATCACCACATAATTTATTTTAGCATTATAAGGATTTATATAGTTCATAGTTTTAGGTGCAATTAGGCATGAGGCTCGTGGATACACACATACATCTCTATGATGAGAAGTATTTGAGTAGTCTGGACCAGATATTGTCGGATGCTGAGAAAATTGGTGTAGAGGCTGTTATATGCGTCGCCGAGGATTATGAGACGTCCCTCGACACCCTTAGAATAGCCTCTAAAAACGATTCTGTATATCCTGCTATCGGGATGCATCCATGGACCGCGCTCCATTCATTCGATGAACTGGAGAGGGTAATTGAGTTGATTCAGCGGGAGAATAGAAGTATCATTGCCATTGGTGAGGTGGGGCTGGATAGGAAATATGAGAGTGGTGAGAAGGGCTATGCAAGGCAGCTTGAGGCTTTTAAGAAGATGGTTGAGCTCGCCAAGGAGTTTGATAAGCCGCTGAACATCCATTCCAGACGTGCAGCCAGGGATGTCCTGAGGATCCTGAGGGTTTACAACGTTGAAAAAGCCCATTTTCACTGGTTTACAGATGATGAGGATATACTCCGGGAAGTCGTCTCAATGGGATACTATGTGTCCTTCACGCCTTCAATAACATACTCTAAGAGAAATCAGCGCCTAGCCAAGCTGGTTCCACCCGAGCAACTCCTTACAGAGACAGATGGTCCGGTGCCGTTCTACGGCGAGTTGAAGGGGAAGCTGACTGAGCCTAAGCACGCCCTGCTGGTCCTTAACAAGCTTGCTGAGATACATGGGATAGAGCCTAGTGAGTTGGCGGAGATAATTTGGAGGAACTTTGAGAAGCTATATCTCCAGTAAATTATTCGGGGCCGACTAGGAACGCGGTCATCGAGACCCCATTAGTCAAGTGAGAGAGACACCCGATGAAGTGGGTACCCGGCTCCTTCACAACCATCAATTGGGATATTCTCGATAGACGATGAAAAAATTTTGGCTACCCGCGTGTCCCTACCCCATTCTAATTATAGGGGTTTCCAGAGTTGCATAGATGTCTTGTTAATAGCCCTATTAGCTGTGTTTAAGCACAGAACCATTTTATTCTATTTCTAATTTTTAAGCCTGTTTTACCAAATTTTATTAAGGCGGATGATTGGACTGACCTGGGCTGAGTCGATGATGACAATGCACCACAATGACGCCACTTGATGATAGGTATTAAAATTATGACTAAGAATCCATGGTTTCTAGTTTAGGCTACTTAATTTTGCCTTTAGCCTAAGCCTCTCTCTAAGGCTGAGAGCAGCGACCCTAGTATCCTCATCCCTCAAGTACTCCGAGACTTCATACGGTACTCTACCATCTAAGAAAGAAGGTGGCTTAATGCCATTCGAGTATAGCATGATCGAGGCTATATCCTCCATATAGAGATTATCATCTAGCTTCATCTGCATCGTATAGGGCTCTCCATCCCTAAAAACAGCGTATAGAAGAACTGTGTCAACAGCATGTGTTCCCCTCCTTGCATGGGGAACCTTATCAATATACGTTTCTCCACCAGTATAGTAGGGATAATATACGATTCCCTCTACAGTCCTTATTATATAGTCTGGGTGGGTCCTCCTATACACGCCATCCCTATTTAAATGGTGAACATCCTCCACGATATCCAGTTCACAGAGGGCGTTTTGGAGTAGGCGGTGAATATGTCTAGCGGAGGAAGAATATTTAGGCTCTAGGTAGAGGTAGCCCCCGCCATCAGTCACGCTCCCACATCCCATTAGGGGCCCGTATCCCATGCCCCCCGTACCCAGGTATTTCATGAAGCCCCTGAGGTAATAACCCTGGAGATACCCGCTTAGATAGGGGGTTACACGGCTTAGATACGTCTTCTCAACGATCTCCATCAACTTACTCCTGAGGATATTCTTTATAGACTCCCGGAAGGTATAGAGGTTCTTCCTATAGAGGTGGTTCATTATATTCAACGTCCCCCGCCCCGATGTGAAGCCGTGGTCACCGTATATCATCACCACGGCATCCTCCCTATCATCCCTTATCCTATCGATGAGGGGCTTTATAAAGCTCCTGTCAATCAATTCATATACACTATAGATATATGGACGGTCATGCCAGAAATAATGCTGGGCTACATCCGTCTCCCTAAACACCACCATTGAGAAGTCATATGTATAGATCTCGGAGAGCCTGTGGAACAGTAGGCTCCTATCCCTAATACTCTTCTCCAGCCAGGTTTTCTTAGATGACCACGGTGGTTCACCCACGTATAGGCCCCGCCTCTTCAACGCCTCACCCAGTTTCTCGGGATAGGTATATATAGAGGAGGAGTATGAGGCAGGCATGCCGGATACGATGACGCCGTTAACCCTCTTAGGAGGATATAGGAAGGGTATGTTTATAAGGAGCTGCCTCCTTCCAGAGTGGTTCATGATATCGAATATCGTGAAAGGCAGATCCTCTCCACTCGAGAGCCTGAGCCTCCTACTCAGCTTGTCATAGAGGTAGAAGTCGTATATCCCATGCCTAGATTTCTTCAACCCCGTTATTATAGAGGACCAGGCTGGTGGGGACATTGGGGGTATTGTGGATTTGAGGCGGTACCGTAGAGAAGAGTCATAAAGCTCTTTAAACCCCCCATTACTCCTATGGGAGAGATAGCCCAATAGAATATGCTCGTCCAAGCCATCTATGCCGATGGAATATACTTTCATATTCACAAACCATCTACAACATAACCTAAGACGTAAAAGAATATTATTACCAGTCAATAATAAAAATTATAAAAGATATATAAAGCATATTTACCTTATTCGCATATCCACTTCATATGATAAATAAGAGGCAAGGCACCTTCCTAGGGCTTCCTAATCCTCAGGTCACCGGATCTAATGAGCTCCTCAATATAGATGCGTGCATCATCCTCCTCAAGCGAGAGCTTTCTCGCTAGCTCGCTAAATGCCTTCAAAGCCTCATCCAAAGTAGTCTCGCCAAGGCTCCTAGCCAGCGCCCTAAACTCATCCAAGACCCTATGCCTCTTCACAGCCCATTCTCTGAAGCCTCCCGATGCATATTCAACAGGCTTTATCTCCAGCTCATCTGCAGTGGCATAGTATCTATATACCCTTTCAGGCCTCTTCGTCCTACCGAGGTACATCAACGGCCTATATTTTTTATAGTCCCATCTACCATTTACAAAGGCCTCATTCGCATATGCCGAGACCACCTCCCCGACAAACCAATCGTGGTCCCCTGTGACGAAGCAATTAACCTTCTTCATCTCCAAGACAGCAGCCGACTCAGCTATGTATGGGACGCCTAATACCTCGCCCTTCTTAATCGTGAAGCCCCCTCTCCTGATCTTATCCCTATAGAACCTCTCCGACACATCCCCTAAATAAGGTGTCTTATCCACTAGGCTGAAGTCTAGGAAGTTGAATGCAAAGCCATCGGCTTTTAGAAGCACTTTATAAGTATAGCGTTCAGGAGCTACAGCGACGCCTAGGAGTAGAGGCTTGTGAGATAGCTGTGTCCACCATGCGGCCAACATACCCGTGGCCCTACCATCATATTCAGCGGTGACTACAATAGGTATAAATGGATATAGGAGGTTGGGAGCTTGAGACAAGTCTATCTTTCTGAGACTCATATGTATACACCAAAAATAATATTTTAGGGCTTACACACAATAAAACTACATATCCCGGGGAGGGAGGGCACCATCTTCAATAAATGATTTTGCAATAGACACAAACTCATCCGTCTCCTCCTTCGGGGTTATAGCCCCCATAACATTATCCTTTCCACCCGCTACATATCCCCGTGACAATGCATAGTCTATCAACCTATACATCTCCATGGGATAGGCGTTGGACCGTATATATACCTGGTCATACTGGGGGAAGAACCCCCTATTCACTACTATTGTTACAAGGCCCCTATATCTTGATGAGATACGCCTACCTACGCGTGAGATGATGTAGTAGTGGGAGTCTAACTCCTTATATATCCACCTATCTCCACGTACTATACCATCATCCCCAGATAGTCTCTCAACTTCTCTTATCGCCTCATCATACCTATTAATCCACTCCCTCTCATCAAGTATACCATGGGGATCATCCACATACTGGAGTACCTTATCCACCGCCTTTTTAACTGCCTCACGGTCGTTCACTATATGATTTGAGTCTATTAAGAGAACCATTCGATAAACATCCTCGAGAGAGAGGCCATGTATGTCTAGGATTCTAGACACATCATTATAGATAGGCTTATCCCTAATCCTCATGCCGACGTCCCCGACCAGGCCTAATACAGTCAAGATATCCATATCCCTATTCAGTATATGGTCTATGAGGAGGGTGTTTGAATAAAACCTCTCACCAGACTCCATAGGGGGATCGATATAGAGGGCGTTTCTACGCGACGTGTGGAAATGATGATCTATGACAACTATTTGGGAGCCGGTGGATTCAGCCAACTCCCCCAGGTTATCGTCCCTCACGGCGATATCCAAGACGACTATGTATTCATAGCCCCCAAGACGTTTAAAGTCGTCAGTTGGTATAGTATAGCTGCCGATAGGCGGGGTATAGAACTCAGCGGAGCTATTTACATATAGTTTGAACTTCGCGGTTGAGCATATCCCGTCTGTATCCCAGTGTCCAACAACCATTACATCGCTGTCCCTTAGAGGGGATATATTATATTCCATGGTCCCAGCTATACAGATTAATGTTGTGATAAATAAAATAATTTATTTATTCAGCCAAATACAAGGGCGGTAATCAACTATTGTAGAGGGGAGAAGGATGGAGATAAGGCTGTTAGATGAAGAAGTCCTGTGTAGAGGTAGGCGTGTCACACTATACTCTAGGAGATATTGGGTTGAGGGTAAGGAGGTTGTTAGGGATGTAGTCCACTTCGGGGAATCCGTCGCCATAGTCCCGGTTAAGGATGATGGGAAGATTATCTTGATAAGGCAGTTCCGGGCATCGATCGGGAAATGGATTATAGAGGTTCCAGCGGGTAGGGTTGAGGAGGGGGAGGACTGGCGGTCTGCGGCTAGGAGGGAGTTGGAGGAGGAGACGGGATACAAGCCTTCTAGTATAGAGAGGCTGGCATCAACATACGTCTCGCCGGGATATAGTGACGAGGTGATACATATAACCGTTGCACGTGGACTCGAGTATGTGGGTCAGAATCTAGAGCCTACGGAGGTTATAAACGTATTCGAGACATCGGTTGAAGAGGCCCTTGAGATGATCCTGGGATCTGACACTGCAGACGCCAAGACAGTCATAGCCCTAATGCTATACCATAACTATGTGCATGGCAGGAAGACATGAAAAGTTATATGAAGACTGTTATCTCCTATGGACATAGCCTATGATATCCTCGATGGAGGAGAAGCCCTCTGAATCAAGATACTTCTCAATACCCTGTAGTATCTCCCCAGCTGTTGATAATCCTTTAAATGCTACAGCTGTACCGATGCCTACAGCCGAGGCTCCCGCCAATATGAACTCGACTGCATCAATCCATGTCATGACGCCTCCCACCCCGATTATAGGAGGCGAATACTCTCTATAGATCTCGTAGACTACTCTAGTGGCAACTGGGTGTATAGCCGGCCCGCTTAACCCACCATATTTATTTGATAGGATAGGCTTCTTGGCATAGACGTCTATGGCCATGGCCTTCAAGGTGTTTATGGCTACTATTGCATCGGCCCCAGCATCCAACGACCTAGACACGGTCTCCATAAGGCTATCGGTGATACCCACCTTTATGAACACAGGTATATCGACTGACGACGATACTGTCTTAACGATCTCATATGTATATCCCGGGTCCTGCCCAATCTGGAGGCCGTGTCCCTTGACATGGGGGCAGCTTAGGTTTAGCTCGACAGCGTCTGCACCATGCTCCTCCGCATAAGACGCTATAATGTGGAACTCACCTGGTGTAGATGCTGCTATACTAACTATAACTGGAGCGCCTCCCTCCCTAGCCTCCTTCAAAATATCTGGTAGAGCCCTATAACCTGGGTTTGAAAGGCCTACTGCATTCAATAGCCCACTTTCTACAAAGGCTATGATAGGCGTGTCATACCCCTCTCTAGGCTCGAGCGTCATACTCTTCGTCGTGACAGCGCCGAAGCCGGCCTTCGCCGCCCTAGCCAGGAGGAGGCCGTCGTTACCAAGTATGCCCGATGCAAGGACCAATGGGTTTACGAGTGTTAGTGAGGATATCTTTGTTGATAACCTAGTCATCCACCCCCACCTCATAACCGGCTTCCAGCAGGTCCCTAGCGTTGAATACAGGCCCGTCTCTACAAACCAGTAGACCTGTTCCCTCCAATATACAGGAGCCGCATATGCCTACCCCGCATTTGATATATCTCTCCATAGACACCTGACACTCCACTCCATGCTCTAAACATATCTCGATAAGCCGATTCAGCATCGGCTCAGGCCCACAGCCGAGGACAATATCATATCCATCGATATTCTTCTCGACATACTCTGTTACAAGCCCCTTATATCCCGAGGAGCCGTCTTCCGTCACCAGCATAGACTCCATACCCAGTTTACCAGCCTCCTCAGTATATAGGCCATACTCTCTCGACTTGACTCCCTCGATATACATCGATTCAAACCCCTTTTTATGAAGGACATGCCCTGCAAAAATTATTGGAGCAGCTCCATACCCGCCTCCAACAAGGAGGTACCTAGCCCTCCTAGATAGGTCGAAACCGGTTCCATATGGCCCCCTTAGAAAAACTGGTTCACCAACATCCATACTATGAATCTTTCTAGTCGTCGGCCCCCTCTCCCTTATGGTGAGGCGTATAACGCCATTGGCATGGTATGACGGGCTTAGAGGAATCTCCTCATAACCAGGTACCCATAGCATGATGAACTGCCCAGGTACTGTAACTGGTAGTTTATCTATGTTTATAACGAGGGATTTGAGGCCTGGGCCGTGGGTTACAACCTCATCTATAAATCCACGTACATATCTCAGGCTAGTCATCCCGATGGTCATCTCCATAGCCTCATAATGTTTTCTCCATAGCCCCGTGGCGCAGTAATCTCTCCATCCATGTATACTGGTACGCCCCTTACGAATGTGGCTACAACCTTTCCATGGACCTCCCATCCCTCGAATGGAGAGTGCTTCGCCTTTGAATGGAAGTTAGAGGGATCTATCTTATAGCTGGAGTCTAGATCAACGACCGTGAAATTAGCCAGTTTACCAGCTTCAATATCACCGAGGAGTTTATCGAAGCCTATGAGCTTAGCTGGACACCTTGAATATGCCTCCACTACTCTGTCAATGGTTAATACGCCTTTTTTACACAGGGTTAGGAGGATCGGTAGAGCCGTCTCGAGGCCGGGGAACCCTCCCCAAGGCGTCTCCCTAAGCTTCTCCTCAGCCTCATGAGGCGCGTGATCCGTTGTAAGAGCCTCCACATGTCCAGATGCAAAGTATCTCAGTAGATTCCTCCTCATATCCTCCGGCCTCAGGGGGGGATATACACGGTAATAGCTCCCTCTATACAGCTCGTTTGAGAGGGTTAGGTAGTGTGGACACGTATCCGATGATATTGATGGATCTATCTTCCTAGCAGCATCGATACTCTCTATATTCGAGACATGAGTTAGATGGGCTCTAAACCCATATTTAACACCTAGTCTAGCGATGTCTACAGCCGCCTTAACCTCGGCCTCAGGTGGTCTAAAACCGTTTTTGACGAAACCCGGGTCCTCCGGATGGAATACCGTAAATATATCTTTCTCAGCGTTATACCGGAGTACGTTGGATAAGAGGTCTTCACCGGCCTCCAGATCCTCGGGGAAGAACTTCATGCCTATGGCGGTCTCCTCATAACCCTCCAACTCACTTGGGCTAGAGGGTACTCCATAGTATAGCCCGTAGTCGACTACCGAGTTTATAGAGGCTACACAGTCCCTATACCACAGCATCCTAAGTGTGTTGACCCTAGGCTTTGTATTGGGCATGTCAACGACGACCGCCACACCCCCCGCTGCGGCGGCGGATGTACCTGTATAGAAGTCTTCTTTATAGCTGTAGTCGAAGTCCCTCATATGGACGTGGATATCCACCATCCCAGGGAGTATCAGTAGACCCTTGCCAGTATAGTCATAGACTTCGTCACCAGATATACTGTGGTTCAGGCGGATGTCCCTGATGAAGCCGTCTTCAACATGGATCGATACCTCCTTCACACCCTCCTTTAGATAGGCTTTACCCCTTATGATCACTTCAGGCTAGACCCCCATGTGGGAGATAAACTGCTTGACAATCTCCTCTCTACTTGTATAGCGCTCGCAGTATATGCATTCCAGTGTCAGAGGCTCCTTAGAGACCACCCTGAACTTGGGCTTCGCCGTCTCACGCCCCTGGTTAGAGATGCAGCTTGGATTTGAACATCTTATGATGCCCTCTATATAGTCGGGGACAGAGACCTTCTCCTTCCTATAGACCTCATAGTCCCTGATGATGTTTATCGTCGCCGTAGGCGCGATCAAGGCGATTATATTCAGCTCATCCATCGTCAGCTCCCTACCCTCTATCTTAACAATATCCTTCCTACCGAGTTTAGAGCTCTCGGTATTCATTATAATCGCTAGGCGAATACCTTCATCACCGTTTATCCCCAGTATCCTGACGACGTTCAACGCGTTTCCAGCTGGTATATGGTCTATGACAGTCCCAAACCTTATCTTCCTAACAAGTAGCCCCTCACCCATATCTAATCACCTAATAAGATTAGTTTGAGAAGAGCCATCCTAACGGGGATGGCGTTCCTAGCCTCCTCAAAATAATATGCGTATCTCGTCTCATCCACCTCTGGCGATATCTCATCCACCCTCGGAAGCGGGTGGAGGATCATCAGATCATCCTTGACGCCGGTTAATAGAGACCTGTTTATCTGATAACTACCCTTGACCCTCTCATACTCAGCTAGGTCAGGGAACCTCTCCTTCTGAATCCTAGTCACATACAATACATCCAGCTCCTTTATCACGTTTGTTAAGTCAGTTGTCTCCACATAGTTGATGTTCATCTCACCCAGCTTATCCCTGACCTCGGGCTTGACCTGTAGCTCGGGCGGCGAGATTAAATATAGTGTCTCGGGCTTGAAGAGTGAGGCGCCGAATATGAATGATGTGGATGCCCTACCATACTTCAAGTCGCCTAATACACCTATCTTCAACCCCCCTATCCTCCCCCTAGCCTTCCAGATCGTGTATAGGTCGAGCATGGCCTGGGTAGGATGGTGATGCGAGCCGTCTCCAGCGTTTATAACCGGGGCCTCAGCGATCTCAGCGGCGTATTTAGCTGCCCCCTCTATCTTATGCCTAATGACGATTGCATTTGCATACCCGTCCATCATCCTGATAGTGTCTCCAAGGGTCTCGCCCTTGGCTATCGAGGTACGCTCAACACCAGAGAAGACGAGGCATTTACCCCCAAGCCTATACATCGCGGTCTGGAAGCTGAACATCGTCCTCGTACTGGGCTCGAAGAATAACAGTGCCAGGATACGGTCTCTAAGCAGGTCGACACCGGTCTTGACATATGCCTCCATCTCACTCGCAACCCTAAATATCTTCATGAGATCCTCCGAGGTGAAATCCAATATAGATATTACATCACGACCCTTAAACATCATGTATCACCTATATACTCCATAACAACAGCATATCTATCGTCCTCCAGCAATCCACTGGAGTGGAGTGCTTCAACCACATCCTTAATCCAATATATGGGGAGGAGCTCCACACCCGCCTCAGCCAGGTTCTCCACAGCCCCCTGCATCCTATCTATAAATGTAACGGCGTACTCCACCACCCCTCCAATCGACCTAATTGCCTCAACAGCATGTAATATGCTTCCCCCAGTGGTGGTCACATCCTCTAATATGACTACCCTGGTCCCGGGGTTGAGAGAGCCCTCGATAACCTTGCCGGCGCCAGCCTCCTTACGCTTCTTACGTACATAGATCATCGGGTAATCCAAGATGTATGAGACGACTGAAGCCACTGGTATACTCCCCGTCTCTATGCCTGATATCACATCGAAGCCCTCAACCATGTCCAATGCCGCTATGTAGTGTGAGACCACTCTCTTGAAGAGCCTTGGGCGTGAGATAACCTTACGGAGATCGATGTAGTATGGGCTCCAAGCCCCTGATGTAAGCCTGAAGTCTCCAAAGAGTATGATGCCCTCCCTATACAGGGCTTCAATAAGCATCTTATCGAATCTCACCGTCATATCACCACCTCAGCCTCTCCAAAAACCATTTAGCAGCCTTAACCGGGTCACCCGATTTATAAATACCTCGCCCAATAATCTCGAAATCAGCTCCCATTGAGACGGCTGAACCGGGTTCAGCGCCTTGAGCACCTACTCCAGGAGAGAGTATGAGGCCTTTAAAACCCCTCTCCCTAACTATCTCAATATACCTTGGCATTGTAGCAGGGAGTATAAAGCCGTCTACACCAGCCTCCAACGATATCCTCAGGTTATCCTCAAAACACTTGTTGAGAACCTCCTCACCACCTGGGTGGGACATGGCCACGACAGATAATATACCTAATCCGTTTTCACGTGCCGTGGAGACAGCCTCGTCAAGCGCCTTCTCCCTACCTATAACCGAGTGGCTTATCACAGCGTCGAAGCCGATGTCAGCCATATGCTGGATGATAAGCCTGTTTATATGGCCTACATCCGCCAGCTTAAGGTCGGCTATGAAGAAGAAGCCCCAGTCATATTCATTGATAAGCCTATATAGAGACTCCTCACCGAGTGTGAGGATCGTGGGCCACCCTATCTTAACCCCTGCAATCAGATTTCTGAGACTATTTAGGAGTGAGACTATCTTCATGAATAGACTGTGTTGACAGCCTTCTAGAAGCCTACAATGTAGATCGAGAGCGAGGACAATACGAGAATCAGCTTGGGACCCCCTATCCAACGCCTTTTCAATGAAGCCTACCAAGGAAGCCCACATTATACAATGCGAAAAAACCTTTTATAAGCTTTCAACACATGGAGATGATAAAAACAGTGGGTTTAGAGACTGGAAAAGCATCTCTCCAGTCTATGATGTATGTTATTATGGACAAATACTCCTAATCTAGAGAACCCTTTAGATATCCATAGAGTACAAATGGTCGTAGACGTATTATGGAGTGGCCCAGTACTCTCCAGAACGGCATATTAACCTGCCTACGATATACACCACTTCTTTTTTGGGATCTAATTGCTTTTCTAAATGAAAATCGCCTAATATGGAGGCAAGAGATCTTATCAACAAATTTCACTTCATATCCTAAGCTACGTAGATCTCTATCCAATTGTGAGTCAACAACCAAGGCATCTTTATATCCACCAACTTCATCTAACGCTCTTCTCAGTATTAGGCGACAGGCTCCACGCGGTTCCCTGCCCAGAGGACTGAAGTTATATGTCTTCTCCCAATAATGATATAGGAGATTCATAAATGAAACCGATTTATCCGTAATCACCTTTGCACTTACACTAACGATGTTTCCTTTTAGTTCTGGGAGTAGAACCTCCAATATATTTGGGGGAACAACAATATCTGCTTCTACGATCCAAATAACATCACCACTAGAGGCTTTATAACCCATCTGGACGTTCTCAGCTAGACTATTCCTCCATTTAGCCTCGTGTTTATGGATTATCTTACCCTCTGGGAATATCTCCCTGATAATCTCCTCCGAACGATCCGTACATCTATCTAGTATAAATATGAATTCATCAACCTTAGTATTCAGATTCCTTAGGGATGACAATGATCTTGGGAGATACTCCTCCTCATTATGGACCGGCATTATTGCACTTATCTTCATCCCGGAACTCCTCCAATCATATTAAGCATTTGGCTAATAACCTATAAAGTTATAGTATTGTAACCATCAGCACACGATAAAAACGCCATATAATATACGAATATTTTTATATGGGTTTTTGCATGTAATATTTAGTTTACTACTCTGGAGTAGATAAATTATGAACAAGGCGGTAATAGTCGGATTGGACGGGGTTCCATACGGCCTATTAAAAGAGCTTATCGAAGAAGATATTATGCCTAACTTGAAAGACGTGTTGTCAGAAGGGGTTTTTACTCGGATGCAGTCTTCAATACCATGTGTATCATCAGTCTCATGGAGTAGTATAATCACTGGGAGGAACCCAGGGGAACACGGGGTATATGGATTCACTGATATCATACCGGGAACCTATTCAGTGAGTTATCATAGCATAAAAAAACTTAGGGCTAAACCGTTTTGGATTATGGATCATGGTAAGAGATATGTTATACTAAATGTACCATCTACATTCCCTGCTCAAGAGATTAATGGTGTCATGGTAACAGGATTCGTATCACCAGACATTAAGAGGTCGGTGTATCCACCGGAGTATCTAGGCATTCTTGAGGAGATAGATTACAGGATAGATGTGGATATCAGCCTCATAGATAAATCTAGACACGCGTTTATGGATGATTTATTCCAGTCCCTCGCAAACCGTGTGAGACTGTATAGGTACCTATGGGAGAAGGTTAAGTGGGATATATTCATGCTGGTGGTGACTGGTACAGATAGGCTAGGACACTATTTCTGGGATGCATATGAACATAGAGGAAACCCTTTCCATAACGCATTCCTACAGTTCTTCAAGGCCGTTGACCACTTAATAGGGGAGATATATGGAAAGATAAACACGGATACACAACTTATAGTACTATCTGATCATGGAATGGAGTTGAAGCACATCAATGTATATTTAAATGCCTTCCTGAAGAGGGAGGGATTCCTCTATATCGACGGTGATAGAAGGGGGCTCAGCGGTATCACAAAAAAGACCCAAGCCTTCGCCCTCGACCCTAACAGAATATATATAAACATAGAGGGAAGATATCCCCGGGGTAGTGTTAAGCAAAGTGAGAGGGAGAGGGTGGTGGAGGACCTGATAACCGCCTTTAGAGACTTAGCTTATAACGGTAATAAGGTTATTCGAGAGATATATAGGAGGGAGGAGGTTTATCACGGAAATTATCTGGATCATGCTCCTGATTTACTCCTGATACCAAATAGCGGCTTCAACCTCATGGCGAGACCCGAAGGAGAAAAGGTATTTGGAGTGGATAACTTAACTGGGATGCATAATCCAGAGGCATTTATCTACACTAATCAAGATATCGAGTTGGATAATCCATCTGTAGAAGATGTGTTGAAGATTATGGGGTGGAAATATGAATACGTATCATAACGATAGGCTAACCTGCTGGAATTGCCCATCAGCTATACTAAGAGGGAATGTAGATTTCAGGGCATGTGGACAGTCGATGCGTAGATTCACATCCATGGAGGGAGGAGACGTGGTTATTGAATGCGAGCGTAGACCCGAACTTGGTCACTTCGAGCCGACAATCAATTTCAGCGAGTGCCCACAGTGGAAACCGACTAAATACGGGAGGCTATTAGACAATATGAGGGTATTGATACTAGGTATAGACGGATATCTAGGGTGGACCCTCGCCCTTAAACTAGGTGCATTAGGCTTTGAGGTCAGTGGTGTAGATAACTTTCTAAGAAGGAGGATGGTCAGAGAAAAAGGCTCTATGAGTGTAGTCCCAATTGCAAGTATGGAGGAGAGAATTAAAGCTGCGAAGAAATACCTGGATATAGATATTAATTTTAGGAAGATCGATGTATTGAATAGGGATAAGCTGGCTGATTTCCTGAAGGAAGTTAAGCCCGAGGTCATTGTCCATTATGCAGAGGTGCCGAGCGCACCATATAGTATGGTGGATGCTGACCACGCCATATTCGTCCAGAAGAATAACGTCCTCGGGACACTTGGACTCCTCTTCCTCATGAGGGATATCGTGCCAGAAGCCACATTGATAAAACTCGGGACAATGGGGGAGTATGGCGCTCCATTAACTGGACGACCACTATTCGAGGGCTTCTTCCCAGCCGATGCAGTCCTATTATGGAATGGTAGGGAGTGGAGCCTGGGTGGGGAGATGACCCCCAGAGATCCCGTGAGCTTCTACCATGTAAGTAAGGTTCAAGATACATTCAACGTATATGAGGCGTGTAAATATTGGTGGCTTAGATCCTATGATGTAATGCAGGGAGTCATATACGGCGTTCATACAGATGAGCTTGCAACGGACGACAAGCTAAGGACTAGGTTTGATGTGGACGAGTGGTTTGGGACAGTGGTAAACAGGTTTGTTGCGCAGGCTATACTAGGTATACCCCTCACACTATACGGAGAAGGTGAACAGATACGTGGATTTATAGCGCTTGAAGATGCAATGGAGTGTATGGTTAGGCTTATAAGCTCCCCGCCAGAGCCAGGACAGTATACCGTTGTAAACCAAGTTTCAGGCCTATATAAGTTAAAGACTATTGCTAAGACTGTGGCTGAGGTAGGAGCGGAATTTGGATTCGACGTCAAGATACAGAGAATTGAGAATCCGAGGGTTGAATCCGAGGTACATCCACTTGAGGTGGTTGCTGAGAACCTGCCGGAGAGAGGATTTAGGCCGAGAGTATCGCTTGAGAGGGAGATAAGGAGGATGTTTGACCTACTCAGTAGAAAGCATATTGTTAGGAGATTGGAGAAGGTAAAGGATACAATCATTCCACGTACATGGTGGAGTGGAGATAAGAGGGATCCAAAGGTACTTGGAGTATACTCGCCTGACGAGGTGAGGGAGGAGGAAGGCGGCTTCAGAGGCATCCTCCATATGCCCTTAGATAGTGTATTTGTATATAGATGGGAGGATGAGGAAAAGTGATATTCACAGACAAGAATTTCCAAGAGGAGGTGCTTAAATCCCCTATACCGGTGCTTGTAGAGTTCTGGGCATCATGGTGCCCCCCATGCAAGATGGTTGAGCCTATCATTGATAGGCTGGAGAAGGAGTATATGGGCAGGATGAAGATAGGTAAAATGAATGTGGATATAAACCCTGTGACCGCAAAGAGATATAACGTTAAGGGGCTACCCACATTCATCATCTTCATAAATGGGAAAATCGTCTATAGAGGAGTTGCTGCCAAGACTGAGAACGAGCTTAGAAGGGTTATTGAAGAGATACTCGCCTCCCAAGATGAGGAGGTTAGGGTATAGATAACCAAAGCAAGTAGTGAGATGAATAATATGAAGAACGGTGTTGATGAAGTAAAGAATCTACTGCTTAGAATGGGGTTAAACGTATATCAAGCCTCGGTACTGGCTACTCTAATCCATATCGGAGAGACTAAGGCGACTGTGCTAAGCAAGGTAAGTAATGTCCCCACGGCCAAGGTATATGAAGTCCTCGACGAACTTGTTAGAATGGGGCTTGTAACTGTAAAACCAGGCAGGCCAGCCTTATACTCACCGGTTTCTCCAGAAGATATTGCCAGTTCAATGGTTTCTTGGAGCCTTGAGGAAATGAGGAGGAAGCTGGATGAGATGAGGAAACTGAATGACGAGTTTATACGAGTAGCTTCAAAGGTATATCTCAAGGGTAAGAAGGGGCTGGTTAAAAAGCCCCTTATCAGGATAATGAGTGTAGGAGAAGTATCTGAGAAAGAGACTAGAAAATTATATGAGGAGGCTAGAGAAGAAATTTTAATTTTATCACAGGCCTTTGAGTATTTCCCTAAGGTTCTTGACGAGCTTGTCAAGGCGTCTGAGAGAGGTGTTAGGATAAAAATCATTTTGAGGAAGCCTGAGAAACTAAATAAGGAGAATAGGAGGGTTCAGGATACTACTATAGAGACACTGAAGAAAAACCTAGATGGGAAGATAGAGATTAGGTTCGTGGATGAAGTACCGTTAAGAGGGTCTATTATAGATCCTAGGGGAAATGGGAAGGCGATCTTCCTGGTTGAGGAGGCCGGGGTCCCCCTAGAATTTAGGGAAGCGGCCTTGACGACGAACCCGGGTCTAATAAAGTCTCTTGCCTTGATGTTCAACCTTTTATGGTCAAGTGCATTTAAGCATGAGTAATTGGGGTGTATAGTATATGAAGGTTCTAATTACTGGGGCAGCTGGGTATATAGGCTCAGCCCTTATTAAACGACTTGGGGAGAATAGTGATATCGACGTGATATACGCCTTGGATGCGGTTGAGATACCATCTAGTATTATCAACAAGGATGTACAGCCGATCACGCTAGACTTGACTAATGTAGAAGATGTTTCGAGGAGCTTAAGTGATATAGATGTCGATGTAGTTGTACATCTAGCTGCAAAGATAAGGGGCGATATACAGGATTTGATCAACGTCAATGTAATAGGTACATCCAACATCATGGAAGCAGTCAAAAAAGATAGACTTAGGATGTTTATAGCCGCGTCTACAGCTGCACAGCTATATGGTAACGCACGTTACATCCCTATAGATGAGGGACACCCCGTTAACCCTATGTCACCCTATGGAGTCTCAAAACATCTTATGGAACAGCTACTCATGTACTATGTTAGGAGACATGATGTTCCAGTAACAATATTTAGACAGACAAATGTATATGGTCCTTCGCCAGTCAAGAAATTCACGGTTATAAACAGATTCGTTGATCAAGCGTTGAATAAAGGAGAGATAGACATCCACGGAGACGGGAAACAGGTTAGGAACTTTATTTACATAGATGACTTAATCGAGTTTTATATAAGGGCGATATTATCAAGTAAAGAGACTCCAGTAAAGGGAGAGATTATAAATATAGCTGGTCCGGGGGAGCATACTATTAGGGAGATAGCTGAGATGGTCTCAAAGCATATTATGGAGAAAACTGGTAGGGATGTTAGGATCAAACACGTTCCCTCCACCCATGTGGGGAGGGGAGAAATATATAGATTTAAGATAAGTATTGAGAAGGCTATAAAACTATTTAATTACCGTCCTAAAATCACAGTTTATAAAGGTCTGGAGATGCTCCTAAAGGAGGTTGTTTAGATAATGGACAAGGATGGCCTGATTAAGGTATCGATCCCAGTAGTCGGGGAAGAGGAGATAGAGGCGGTTGCAGAGGTACTTAGATCTGGGTATTACGTCCAAGGTAGGAATGTCAAGAAGTTTGAAGAAGGTTGGGCGGAGTATATAGGTGTAGAACATGCAGTAGCCACTAACAGTGGGACATCCGCGCTTCACATAGCCCTAGCAGCTGCTGATATAGGCCCTGGGGACGAGGTTATTGTTCCACCTCTCACATTCTTCGCCACTATAGAGGCGGTTTTACATCAAAACGCGATACCCGTTTTCGCGGATATTGATCCTGAGACATTTACATTGGATCCTAAGGACGTTGAGGATAAGATTACTGATAAGACTAGAGCGATAATACCAGTTCATCTATTTGGTCTCCCAGCCGAGATGGATGAAATAATGAGGATTGCCAGGAGAAATGATCTCGTAGTTATTGAAGACTGTGCACAGGCACATGGTGCAGAGTATAAGGGGAAGAGAGTTGGGTCAATAGGAGACGTTGGATGTTGGAGCTTCTACGCGACTAAGAACATAACCACCGGTGAAGGCGGTATGATAACAACGAACAACTCTGAGATAGCTGAGAAAGCCAGGATAATAAGGAGTCATGGAATGACGTCACGGGACGACCATGTTGTACTCGGATACAATTATAGGATGAATGAGATACAGGCAGCTATAGGTGTTGTCCAGCTAAGAAAGATTGAAGAATTAAATAATATTAGGATTAGAAATTCACTGTATCTCATAGATAGTCTTAGGGACATTGGGTGGATGAAGCCGCAGAAGATACCTGATTATGTTAGGCATGTATTTTTCTGGGCTCCTTTTCTAGTTGAAGAAGAGAAGCTTGGTATGGATACAAAAGAACTTGTTAAACAGCTTAGGGAGAAGGGTGTAGAGGTTAGGCATAGATATAGAGAGCCACTATATAAACAAACGATGCTGGTTCATAAGGCCGCTTACCCACGGGGATGTCCATTTACATGTCCATACTATGGTAAAGAGATAGAATACTCCAAAGTATATCTACCTAACGCCGAGAAGGTTGCCGGTAAGCTTATCGGGCTACCCAACCATCCTAAACTGACTGAGGCTGAGCTAGCCAAGATTGTAAAAGTCTTTAGAAGCCTTATCGCCAACCCATAACCGCCTCAATATATTTCTGCAGATCCTCATCTGAAACATATTTATAGACTCGTGCAGGATTCCCTACTACAATCGCCTTATCCGGCACATCCTTCGTAACAACAGCGGCAGCGCCCACTATAGACCCTCTTCCAATCCTTAGCCCAGGGAGTATCCTAGCTCCAATACCTATCCTCACAAAATCCTCTATAACAGCCCCTTCATTACCATATCCAGGGATACTATATTTATTATCGGAGAAGGTTGCCATGGGTGCTATGAAGACGCCTTTTCCAATGATCATTGACTGAGGGAGAGCGACAAGGGTATTTATCCTACTCCTGTCACCCACTTTTGAATAGCCATTTAATACAGAGTTGGATCCCACTAGACATCGCTCACCGATCCTTGTATGCTCCCTAATGATTGCGTTATGACCCGTGTTGAACCCACGCCCTATAACTACATGAGTGTAGATAACCGACCCAGAGCGGATCACACTATCCTCACCAATTACTGTAGCGGCATCCTCAATCACGAAACTCCTAAGCTTCGGATCTGTATAAGAATGATCTACGCCGATCAGCTCCTTCTTAGACGGATGGCCCACTATACACTGGGGGCCTATCTTAACATTATCACCAATCCTAGCAGAGCCGTATATAATGGTATATGGCCCGATCTCCACATTGTCTCCTATAACCGCCCCACTCCTGATAATAACACCTTCACCGAGGACTATTCCATCACCCAGCTTCACGTCACCCTCGATTATAGCCCGCCTCATTTTTGTAGAAAATGATTATACTTGTAAATAATAAATGTTCCCAGTGGATTAGGGAGACGGCGACATCCCAAATCCTTATTTATAGAATATCCACTTTAGTTAATTTCGAGGATGATTAAAATGGATAAGGTCGAGATCAAGATATCAAAGGAGGTATATGAGCTTCTAGAGAAGACCGTGGAGGAAAGCGGCGGAGAATTCAGTTCAGTAGAGGAACTGGCAGAGTTCATCTTAAGGGAAGCCCTTTCTGAGGAGGAGGTCTATACACCCGAGGAGGAAGAGGAGATTAAGAAGAGGCTGAGAAGCCTAGGATATTTATAGTAGGGAGGAGCCCCGGATATCGGCTGGGGACTTCAATCCAAATATATCTAGGATCGTGGGGAAAACGTCGTAGATGCTACACCGAATCTCCTCGGGAGAGTTTCTTAAGGGATCGTATAATATGAAGACACCGTCATAATCATGGACAGCGTCGTCGGGCCCAGTGTCATTCTCAGGGAGATACGGATCGGAGTAGCCTAATGTGCCGGCGCTCCTCCAATATAAGTCGTCGAAATATACCATTAGGTCGGGGGGATTACCATTTACATCCTTATATAGCTCCTCAGGCGTGTATACATGGTTTCTCCAATACTCACCATTAGGCCCATGTATGGAGAGAAGGTTCCTCGCTAACTCCCGCCTAACATCATCATATTCACCCCAATCCACAACACCCTCTTTCTCCCTATCCTTTACGTTAAGGAATATACGTGCATAGTATCCACCCCATCCCCATGCTATACTCCTGCTCCAGTCTATATCCACGTCGGATAGACGGCTTCCAGGCTCTATATCTCCTTTTACAACTAGATAGCCTTTTTCAATAAGCCAGTCGTTTATCGCAAATGCGCCCTTCATCATCTTAGCCCCGTGGTCAGAGACTATCATGAGGATATCCTCATCCCTAAGCAGCCGAAGTATCCTCCCCAGTATATCGTCTAACAACTTATAGTAGTCAAGTATAACTATACTGAAATCCTTATGCGGTGTATACCTTGGATGGTTTTCGTCCATATATTTCCAGAATGCATGCTGAACCCTGTCCAAGCCTATCTCCATATAGATGAATAAGTCCCATGGCTTTGACCCAGCCATTTTAATGGCGACCTCAGCGTGCTGTTTTGTCATATCGAATAACTCCTTCGCCAGGGATTCTCTATCCTCCCTTCTAAAAGGCACATCAAACACATAGTCTCCTACAATACCCGCCACCTCCTCCTTAAGAGAAGGTGGATAGGTATACTTGGCCTTGGAATTAGGAGTTAGGAAACAAGATATCATCCAGCCATTTAATTTAGACGGGGGGTAGGTCGGTGGGAGACCCATTACAAAAGACTTGTATCCAGCCTCACCTAAATAGTCCCATACCTTCCTAACCCTGATAGATCTACTGCTTGATATAGAGAAGTCTATGTAATCATATCCCTTTCTATGCCTAAACCCATAGACCCCCATTTCACCGGGCTCTCTACCAGTCATCATAACCATCCATGCAGGTATGGTAATTGGGGGGTCGCAGCTCTTCATAGGCCCATATATAGACTTCTCCAGAATCTTTGAGAAATTGGGTAGGTAATCGCGGAACCTATCGAATAACAGCATGGGAGGAGCCGCGTCCAACCCGAATATAAACAGCCTCCTCATAGCATCACCAGATACAGGTAGCCTAAAGAATATAGAGCAGGCAATTAAATTATAACGTTAAACTTATGCGATAGATGATCTCACTCGATTCACTAGATATATAATGAACCATGTATAAAATAATCATGATACGGAGATGAAAGTCATTGTAATTGGGATAGATGGTTTAGAATATAGCTTAGTCAAGGGACTGGAGCTTAAGGCATTGATGCAGAGCCATTATGATAAGCTAGAGATACCGAGGGAATGTTTCATAGAGACTGATACTGGTGCAGTACCATATACACCTAAGGTATGGGAAGCGATCTTAACAGGCGATAAACCAGATCCCGAGGAGACGAAAACCCTATGGAGATATAGGAATCCATTTATTGAGAGACTTAGATGGATACCTTTCCTAAGGAGGTTTAAAGGTAAACGTAGGCTACTTAAGAAGATTGGGTTCAATCCCATGAGGGTGAGCTTCAAGATTAGTAGGGAAACATTCCTAGATAGATGCAGGCCATCAATAGGCGTTAATATCCCGGGCATAAATATCTGGGAAGACCGTAACAGGAGGATAACCGAGTTAATCGACAAGGGAAGACATAAAACCTTGATGCTTGTTATGGATAGATATTTAAACGACGTGTTCAACGAGTTTGAGAAACGACTCGATGAAGAGGATTATAGAGTAGCGATGATGTATATAAATAACTTGGATTATATAGGACACCTCTGCTGGTATAAATGCTTTGATAAGATCATAAGACTATATAAGAAAGTGGATGCAAAGGTTGGTAAACTCCTTAGAAAGCTTGACCATGATGTATCGCTAATTGTAAGTGACCATGGGATGAAGGGGAGTAGAGATGGAGTATCAGGCGAACACTCTTCATATCTCTTCTATTCCCTAAACATAGAAGATAGATTTGAGTCCATATATGACATAGCGAGGAAGATAATTGAGTGGAGTGGATGCCGATAAGTAAACACTATAAGGCTATAGGTATCCCAGATCCTTAAGTCTCTGTAATATCGTTTTGACACACTCTTCAGGAGACATTCTGGATGTGTCCACCACCACCTCGGGATTCTCAGGCTCCTCATACGGATCGTCTATCCCAGTCATATGCTTTATCTCCCCAGCCAACGCCCTTTTATAGAGTCCTTTTGGGTCTCTCTCTATACATACTTTAAGTGGACATCTTACATAGACCTCTATAAAGTCCTTGATCAAGTCCCTAGCCATCCTCCTGACATCCCTATATGGTGAGACGAATGACGCAACAACTATAACCCCGTTCCTAGCCAGTAGATGAGATACATATGCCACTCTCCTAAGATGCCTTGTCCTATCCTCCCTCGTAAACCCTGCCTCTGGACTCAGCCAGGGCCGGACCGAGTCTCCATCCAGCATCTCGACTTTCCTACCCATATCCCTGAAAACCTCTACAAGCCTTTTAGCCACAGTAGACTTTCCACTAGCCGGTAAACCTGTCAGCCATATCACGAAACCCTTATCCCCACATGCCATAGCCAGTCACCTACTCTACAAACGGCTTATCAAAACTTAGGATGGTCTCCGCCACCTCCGGCCTTATAACCTCCTTAGGAGGCGCCTTACCCTCCATAATATGCCTCCTAATCATTGTTCCACTAAACCTGAGGCGAGCATCCTCCCCATGTGGACATATCTTCTCATGCACAATACCATTACACCTTCTACAGTAAAAGAATTCCCTGAAGAATAGAGGGGTAATACCTAGGTCAGGAAACTCATTGAAAATCTCCTGAGCCTCATAAGGGCCGTAGTAGCTACCGACTCCAGCATGATCCCTACCCACGATAAAGTGGGTGCATCCAAAGTTCTTCCTCATAATTGCATGGTGAATCGCCTCCCTAGGTCCAGCATACTTCATCTCATACCTTACAATACTTAGGACAACACTCTTCCTAGGATAATAATTGGCTATCAACGTCTCATATGCCTTTAGGATAACATCATCTCTAAAGTCCCCCGGCTTCTTCCTACCAATAACGGGATTTATGAATAGGCCATCTACAAAAGCAAGGGATGTCTTCTGGATATATTCATGCCCAATATGCGGAGCGTTACGTGTCTGGAAACCGACTATGGTCCTCCACCCACGTTCTCTAAACACGACCCTAGTCTCTATCGGCCGTAGAGTATATCGTTCATACTCGTTAGGAAGCTGATTCAACAGCTCAATAGACCCTCCTACAAGGAGATCCTCTTTATGATACACCCTATCCACACCGGGATGCTTTGGATCATCTGTTTTAAAGACCTTCCTCGCATACTCTTTTTTATCATAGCCGTATATGTCCTCGACAACCATAGTGGCTAGGGGAGTGTCGCCAGCATAGATTGCTATTAAATCACCCTCATCAAAAAACTCAGCATCCTCCCTAGACACATCAAGGACTATCGGCATAGTCCATGGAAGGTCGTTTGACAGTCTCATGAAGTCGAGGACAGACTCAAAGTCCTCCCTAGTCATAAACCCTGTTAATGGACTATATATCCCATGGGCGATGTTCTCAAGATCCACCGCCGTGTTTCTATCAATTTTTATCCTGGGTAGCTCCTCGACTTCCCTAAGCATACGCTCTCTACGACTATCCTTAACAACCTTATAAACAAGCCTCCCCCCATGCGGCCTAGCAACCATTATTTAAGCCACCCCCTATAAAGACCGCTTTAGATGTATCCCAAGGCCCTAAGCCTCTTCTTAATCTCCTCGAGATCCTCCTTGGTAAAGGGCTCCTCCTGAGACTCCATCTCATGCATTGCAACGACTTCCCTAAGTACATATGTCACATAGTCGGAGACCGATTTAAATCCCTTACCCTCAATCAGCTTCTGAATCCTATTATATAAGGCCCGGGGAATCGATACAGTAGTATATTTACTTTTACGATTAGCGTCGCTCATGATTTTAATTAAATATAATTACATATAATTAAAAACATGTAAATACTTCTCGGAGTGAATATTATCAAATACTGTCTATTCTATCCTGAATATGTCCATAATCTTCTCTTCGAACCTAGCCAATAAATATATTATCTTATTTATCATGGGGAAGTCCCTATACGCTGCCTCGAAGTTATGGATATCCGCTCTCGTTATACCTCTGGCCAGTGGAAGCACTACAAGGAAGAGTATGATGAATAAGAGGAAGTAGAGGAAGAGGTTTCCCCACGTATGCCTAATATAAAAGACTTGTCTTAATAGCCATAGTGTAAAGCCGGTTATAAAGGATGCTATGTATATAGAGAAGATTTCTTGGAAGTTGAATGACCCGGGGAAAAGCCGAGATGCATGGATAAACTGATATAGTATCGATGCGAAGCCTGATATTATCATTGTAAGGATAATACCGAATATAGATAGATAGGGCATTAGGAGATAATATAGTGGAACCGAGATTCCTAGATTGATAAGCCCTGCTCTAAAAAGGATCCTGGTCTCACCGATACCTTTAAAGAAACTTGGTAATGTAACTCTGCCTAGACCCATATATAGGTAGTTCGTTAAGAGTAGTATTAGATAGGGATATGCATTCTTATACTTCCATCCAAACACGACTACCATGACCTCCCTTGAGAAAAACATCGCGAAGAATGTTAGTGGGACAATGGCTAAGACACCATATTTAATGGAGTATCTCAACAGCTTTACAGCAGTATCCCTATCCGCATCCAAATCTATCCTAGAAAATGATGAGAATAGGGTGTTGTGGATCGGCTCTAAAAGTATTGTGAAGATCGTGAAGATATAAAATGCGGCTAGGAAATTCCCTATGTCATAGTCTGTAGTGAACAGAGACATTATATAATTTCGATATACCCACATGAAATTAGAGACTAGCGTGGGAAAATACGCTGGGAATCCAATAATCAGCATATCTCTCAGCAGGTCGAATTCAAATATCGGTGTTTCTCCAACTTCTCCAGAGACAGTTCTCCTCTTTATATATATGACTACAAATCCTACTCCAACTATACTGGAGAAGAGGAAGCTGGCTATATGCCCAGCTATGGCGCCTATGACACCATATCCCAATACGATGAGAGACGGGGCTATGGCAAGCCTGAGGATGGATTGGAGAGTTACATGTATAGAGGCTTGTTTCATCATGCCAAGCCCATAGAAAGCATTGTTTAAGGTGCTGTAGATAACGAACCAGAATAGCCATATAGAGGTTAGCCTCACATAAGGAGCTGCATCAGGCCTATTTATCAACCATATTGAAAACTCTCCTGCGAAGAGATATAGGATTATTGAGAGGGCTAAGGAGACGATTACTTGAAAAGTGAAGGCCGTCTTCAAAACCCTCATTATATCCCTATGCTGCTCTTTCTCCTGATAAAGAGAAAGATATCTAACAAGGGATATTGTTATTCCGAAGCCAGTAAAGATAAATAGGAATCTACCGGGGGTCAGAGAAAGGTTGAAGACTCCATATGCGTCGGGGCCTAGTAACCTACCGATTAATATAGAGGATATACTTAGGAGAATCTTCGAGAGAAAAGTCCCTATAAATAGGATTAGGCCCCCCTTTGCAGTCGAGCGTGCAATCCTCTTAAAGAGATCATTACTCATCCACGGAATCCCTCTCAAACCATAGTCAACAGCCTGTCTCCATAGGATTATCCAGTATAGATATCTTTATTCTCCGTTTTAGATAATAAACAATTAATCTTCATAGGCTTAGAAGAACTATTTCAGGAGGACAATTAAACCTAACTGGTAAGAAACTTGTCCCTATACCCCTGGATACAAACATCTTTGTCTCGGAGACCGCAAACAATCCATAGTCGTATCTGGTATACTTTGGTGGGAGGGGAAGCCATAGAGGCCCGATAAATGGTATCCTAACCTGCCCCCCGTGTGTATGACCACATAGGACTAGATCCACTTTACCAGCGGCTCTCCCGATTATCTGAGGGGAATGCGCCAGTAGAATACGTGGACCTGAATCCACGTTCTCCAACGCCCTAGTAAGATCATCATTATATGTATATGGGTCGTCTACACCGATTATCCAGAACCCATCATGGTAAATCGATTCATTGCCGAGGACATAGACATTCTCAATACCATCAAGCTTATACTTCAAGTAGTCTGAGGTGACTCCGCTCCAGACATCATGGTTACCCACGACGACATACGTCTCACACAACTCGCCGAGCCTTTTAAGTAGGTGTTGGGAATCCCTCATCCCCTTTATCTCAGTAAGTATATCTCCTGTGTGGAAGACTAGATCGGGTTTAAGCGATCCGATCACCGTGATGAGGGCGTCGATGCTATATGGTGAGGTATCTACATGGGTATCAGATATGTGGATCGCCGCTATACCCAGCTTCATAGGTATCGATATATTTGTTATGGTAAGGTTCCTAGGCTCTATGAAATGCGAGTAGGAGACGCCGCCCAATCCCCCACCTACTATAGCCGCTGTACCGAGGAGCTTTAGAAACCTCCGTCTATCCATACTCATCTCCAACAATAAAATAGATTCTCCATATAGAGATTAAGAATTAAGATATTGGAAGACACCCTAATCCACAATTAAATGCGAGTCTCTAATGATATAGCTGCGGGTACCAGGCAGCCTGCTGTGGAGTTCTGTAGTGGTCACGACAACCGCTGCCCCCTCCTCCCTATTATATCTGGATAAGAGTTCCAGGACTGTTGCCCCTATATCATCATCTAAGTTAGCCAGGGGCTCGTCGAGGAGAAGGATATCCGGGGTAGTGGCCAGGGCCCTCGCCAACGCAGCTCTCTGCTTCTCCCCCGCGCTCAGCTGATGTGGATACCTGTTCTCCAAGCCTTTTAACCCAAGGGTCTCCAGCAACTCATCTATCCCGATCCACGTCTCCCCCATTTTTTTAACATCCAACGCCAGATGGATGTTTTCAGCCAGGGTTAGGGTTGATATAAGGTTTTCTCCCTGGAAAACCACGCTATAATACTTGGCTCGGATACTGCTCCTAAGTGAATCAGGGGCATCAGTTACATCCCTATCCATAAAATATACCCTGCCTCTACTTGGCCTAGACAATAGTGATAGGATCTTCAGTAGACTGGTTTTACCAACGCCTGAGCGGCCCCTGATAAGTATGAAGTCACCTGCCGATACCTCTAGATTAACATCCTTGAGTACATACTCCCCAATATACATCTTCCATACATCCACCAACCTTATCAATAGCTTCACACTTCATCACCCAACGCTATATCTGGCCATATATCCTCGTCTCGAGACTATTGTATATTGTGTCATAGACGTTATTGAGGCGAGCTGTATCTATCGGTATCCGTAGGAAGGTGCCTGAGTTATATCCATTTCTAGACATACTCCAATAGAATATAAAGACCGTGCCCGATTTAGGTCTTCCACCATCTAAATATGTCTTGCCATGACTATATCTAAACATATAGTAGTCGTGAAAGAGGTACTTGACTGAAGTGTCTCCAGCGACTGTGAGAGACGGGTTATACTCCCTAATCCAATCCCCTGTCGACAGCATGCCCCAGCTATTCCTCCAGTTATATCCTAGGTAGGAGTCATATTCATAGTAGGCCTTATAAGCTGCATAGACACTCGGTCCAGATACTATAATTAGGATTAGGAGGAGGGTAGGTGCTATGCGGCGTCCTCCTCCAATAATGTAGATGGCGGTGGAGGATAGGGCTGCAAGCGGGATTATAATGAAGTTTACAAGCCTGGGGATGAGGGGTGTGAAGAACGGGTCACCCCCGAATATAGAGTATGTGGATACCGCGAGGAGTATACATAGCCAGTAGAGTAGTGATAACCCAGACTCCAGCCTCCTTATACGGCTGAAGCCAGCCACGGCCACCGAGGCTATGAAGGCATATGGCAGGCCATATAGGAGGTAGTCTGTCGAGAGACGTGGGGTAACGTCGGAGTATCCCACGACAGCGGTATAGTAGATTATCCCCATCGCTAATAAAAAGGCTGTGACACCCTTGACCAACGCGTCTCGACGCCTTCCACCCCCTGTATACGAGAGGTATGTCGCCGCGAACAGGTAGATAACTATATAGCTGCCTAGGGATATCACGAGTTCCAGCCGCATACTCGGGAGCCTAAGCCCCCTTGACCCGAGGAGTATATAGTGTAGAAAGCCGGCTGCCAATAATAGGCTAAATATACAGAGGGTGTAGACAGATTGCCTCAGCCTAAGCCTAGTTATACGGTAGATGAAGAAGGAGAGGAGGATTAAGACTGTTATGAATAGCGTCAGGTGATGTGTGAAGACCAGTGATATGGAGACGGGTATAGATAATAAAATGCCTTTGGATAAATCCCTATCCCACATAGCGAGTAGGATAATCGTTAGATAGATGGGGAGGGCTATGGTCTCCTTGGTTACACCGGCCCCGAAGAAAAAGAGTGGATATAGTGTCGAGGCTATTAAAACCCCTGTAACCGCCTGACTCCATTGGAAGCCTAGTCTCCTCATAAGGATATATAGGGTTAGCATTCCCAGGCCATTTAGGAATGGGAATAAATATGACATGGATAGCATGGGGTTAACCCCGAGTAGGATTGATGACATGGTTGAGAAGGACATGGCTCCAGGCCAGTAGTTGTTATATCCATCGAATAAATCTGAGTCTATGGCGATGGGGGAATTGATATAGAGTATTTTAGAGTCGCGGATCAGGGGCCAGGCGTCTATCGAGAAGGGTAGGCCAGAAGCCATAAAGGGATATAGCCTGAGTAAAATGCCGAGTGCAAATACCGATGTCAATATAAATAGCCTACTCCACCTCAACTAGACCCCACCCACGTGTTATATAGTATACGGAGACAAGTATGAAGACCGTGACGACTAGTACAGGGGTATAGAAGGGGATGAATAGACCGGGTATATGGATGAGGAAACGTATATCCATGGCCTGCCAGAGTACTATGGCGGTGGATAAGCCTAGTGCGAAGCCGACGCATGAGCCGATGACTATATATAGTAGGAACTGTAGAGTGAATATCCCCCTAATTTTCTTGGTGGATACCCCTAGGCCGTGGAGTATATCAAGGATATCCCTATGCTCCTCCAGCATCCCCCCGACTAGATACTTGACTGAGATAATGGATATTAATAGTGGGGGAAGGAGGGCTATGAATAGTATCCTAGGGTCGAAGCCATACTTCCTAAGGTAGAATAACATGGCTTCACCCGGCGCCCCAGCCAATTCATCACCTGGTTTGGAGGACATCAACCTATCTACCTCCTTCTCTACACTACCCCACATACCCTGTTCCACGCCTATCCTAATCATACTGGAGTAATTCCCCTGGTATCCCCGCATCACCCTAGCCATGTCTATGTGTATCAACAACTCAGAGTTATACGGCTCCGGTAGCCTAGCAACACCTTTAACCACAATAGGTTGGAAAGCTTTGTTTAGGACGCTCCTCACGAGAAGCCTATCCCCGACATCTATGTTTAGGCGTCTAGATAGTTCTTCGCCGACCACAGCATATTCATAGTCATATACATCGAGGAACTCCCCCTCCAGTAATGTTACTTCAGTGGCCTCTCTAAATAGCCTGGGGTATACTCCCCTACTTATCACCGTCTCGTCGTCGATGTAGAGGGGAATTAGAAGCTCTGGACTGACATATCTAACCCCGTCTATATGCGATATATCATCGATGACTGAGGCGTCGATCAACCCTGTGAAAGGTGTGTTACTCCCCCTACTCAATATAATCATCTCATTTTCTCCACCGCCTAGATATGTATACATGGCCCCCGCTAGTGACAATGATATTAATAGTGTGAATGTGAATACAAGTGAACATATTATCATGAGTACTAGGGTTAAAGCCCTATACCTCCTCCTCAATAGACTATACCTAAGCACATTCTTCATATAACCTACCACTTCCAACTAACGTGGAGAATATCCCTATGAAGCCAGCCAGCGCAGATAAGATGTATATCCCCAAATAAGTAATGGGGTCTAGTGAAGGCACCACAGTTATACCTCCCACTGCTATGTAGAGGATCTTCGCGGCTACTTGGCTCAATACGAGACCTAGAGATACCCCTGCCAATGATGAGGCTAATATAATTGGTGTAAGTGAGGAGGCTAATGCGAGTAGAAGCCTAATCCGGGAAAGGCCGAGGGTTCTCAGGATACTTAGGTCGCTACGCATACTATATAGGAATCTAGATGAGACTAGGGCCAAGGATACCAGTGTCAGTAGGTAGATGGGGATAGCCCATATAGTCAGGAGACGCCCTACTTCATTCTCCAAGCTCTTTATCAAAGGCGTGTATGATCCAAGGGCATATCCATCTATCCCACCCGACATGTCCCCCGATGACCTCAGTATATAGCCAAGCTTATCCAGCTCTACTTCATGAGGCAGTATAGCTGGGAATATCCTAGTAAATCCCTTCACATGAAAGCTATATGACTCGCCGCCTATTGTAAAGGTAACTATATCCCCCTGCTGTATACCAAGGTCATCCGCTATATACCTGGAGATTAGGCATTCCCCAGCTTCGAGATTAGGTAGTCTTATGCCGAGGATCTCGGATGCAGCCTCGAAGTCATTAAATGAATATACATGTATACTTATCCCATATCCATTGTAGTCCAGGGATGAGGGGGAGACGTATACAATGGCATACTCTGAACCAGGCTGCTGAATAGGCATGTTATCCATATCCAGGATGAGGAGTGTATCCCCCCTGGGAATATATTTTGACGCTATATCCTCAATAGCCTTAAAATGCCCGGTTAGGGAATAAAATGGGACAGTCATGGATGTAAATAGGATTATGAGGAGCATCATTATCCTTATATGCCTGTTTCTAACAACCGCCTTAAATAACTCCATCATAGCTCCTCATACACTTGTAACATTTATCCAGAGCTGGGTCCACCTCCCATGATACTGGAGGTCCCCAATAGTCTCGTTATATATCCAGAGCTCAACGATGATCCTCTGATTCAGCCCAGGGGTCTCAACAGGGAGGTCGACGCGGAATATCCACGTCTCATTATGCAGGAGAACCCTCTCATATGTAAATATTGGCTTTATGGGAGCAGGGTCTATATTGGTTGATTTATCACCTAGCTTAACCTCAACCACGTAATACATGGGCCTACCCATATGGTTACCTACATAGACGTAGAAGGTGGCGTTGTCCCCGACGACGAGTTCACGTGGATAATCGCCGATCTTCATATTCCTACCTAGTAGGCCGAGCTCTGAAAAGGGTTCTACAACACGTCCAGAGAGATAGGCCTGGGATACCGCGAAGACTCCGCCGACAACGATGACGGCGAGTATAACCGCCCACACCTCCTCGTCGAGGATTAGGGACTTCCTACTCGACCTACTCTTCCTAACCCGTATACTATATTCTCCACGTACCCTAGACCAGCCTCGGAAGAATAGCCTTGGGAGAATGAAGTATGCGAATAACCCGAGTGCCACTACCCCTATGATGCCGCCTATGGTAAAGACATTGTTCCAGAACCTTAGTGACTCTCCCTCACTACGTAATGTAGGTAGGAGGGACTCAGCCTCATCCAAATATGATGATGCAGCTGTTAATAGAGTGGCGTCATTAGTGGTATAATACTCCTCTAGGCTGGATAATGCCTCATTGATAAGCTGGACAGGCCTAGAGACGTTTCCCCCAGCCTCATATACGTCTAAGACCTTCGTATAGACGCTATAGATACGCTGCCTAACTGTATCTGCATCCACGGCTCCATAGACATGGAGTAAAGCCAGGGGGATTAGGAGGGTTAGAAGCAGTAGTATGAAAATGGTTCTCCGGGCTTTAATCTGAGACACCTCCACCTAGTTTGTAAAGCCTTGTGACCCCTAGGCGCTACACAATAAAATTTTAAAGAGACTGTATTATTTATTTACAGTAATGAAGGATAGTGAGCTGGAGGAGCTCTCTCCTCTCGAGAAAAAAGTATTCAAAAAGCTTCAGAAGCTAGGGGATAGGAAGATCTCTGAAGCGGTTCCTATAATAGCTAGGGAGGAGGCTATACACCCAGATGAAGCGGCTAAGTTAATTTACAAGCTCTGGAAGAAAGGCTTCATCGACCTAAGGGGTTCGGAACCACATAAAAATATTTTTAAATACCTGTTTAGTGTGGAGGGGGCTTGGTTCCATATCATAACCATCGTCCTACTAATTACAGTGGCACTTGTATTCCTAGTATCCGAACCTCCCCTACTCTACCTGAGGTATATCCTCGGCAGTCTATTCATACTATACCTACCTGGTTATGCGCTGATAGAAGCCCTCTATCCCCGTGGAGACGAGCTTGAGCCCCTTGAGCGGCTGGCGCTCTCAATAGGCCTAAGCCTAGCACTCGTACCCCTCGTAGGCCTTATACTGAACTATACCCCATGGGGAATTAGGTTGACACCAGTTACATTATCCCTGGCGATGTTGACTGAGACACTTATAACATATGCTTTGTTCAGGAAATACCGGTATTATAGGCTTGAGACAAGTGCTTAGGCAACTTAGGCCAGGGCCCTGAATATAGTCACCTCCGTATTATTGTATACAGCCTTATACCTAGTGTCGTTCCTATAATACTCCACCATCGGTATCTTGTTATCCAAGTCCATCAATCGGTTCCATACAACAATATATATATCCCGAGTATCAGCAAAGCCCTGTAGTGAGGGATAGAGCTCATCTGGATATTTGAAGTAGTCTCCGTAAAACGGTCTTCCAGCTATCAGCTGTGTATACATGAATTCCCATCGCCCTATGCTTATGACCACACAGTCTTCAGGCGTATTCTCCCTCAGCCATATCATCGAGGCATATATATCCATCTGCTTCGAATACTCATAGTTCCTAGTGGCAATAGACGCCTTAGTCATGTTGAGCAAGGGGGATGAGGCGAAGATTAGGAGGATGAGTAGCGTCACAATCTCGATTTTAATAATCCTCCTCTTCACATCATCCCCAGATACCCTGGATAGAGCCCGTTCAAAGAAGCCTAGCCATCTGTTAATGCCTCCTAGTAGGATACAGGCTGGATACATGCTGTATAGGCTGAACCTCCATATGTCGAGGAAGAATAGCGTAAATATCCATATGGATATGAACCAGAACCACGGCATCAGCCTCAGGCCATCTGCACGTTTATAAACTAGGTATATGCCCCAGACAAGTGTAGCTAAGGCGACGATAAGTCCCGCAAGCCTCATATACCGGTATACACTGCTTAGAAAAGGTGAATATTGATAGAGGAAATCGGCAAATGGGTCGAATGCCTCCATTCTAGTGGCTCCAACGGTAAATGGCTTGAGCCTAAAGACATATTCACTCAGAAATATATATATGACATTTAGATCATGTAGGGAGAAGATTAGGAATAGGATTATAGGGGAGGATATTGACAAGGCTATCTTAAGCAAACGCAGATCCCTGTAAATAAGGCTGTATAGAGCCGCGAGCCAGACCCCTATTAGGAAGAGGAAAGTCGATTCGTGAGCCAATAACGCTATTGATGAGGCGATGAACAACATGGGTAGGAGAATTAACCTACCTGACTCGTGGAATCGGATCATGAGGAGTATCAGGTAGAGGGTTGACACTATACCGAGGAAGTTTGCATATAGGCCTGTCACGATGATGACTGTATACCAGAATATGTTTATGAGTATTGATAATATAACCGAGGCCTCACCAGCCCACCTACCATATAGCCGTCCAGAGATCTCGTATATTAAGGGGATGCTATAGAATGAGAGGAGCATCATGAATAACCTAGAGACTAGAACAGGGTTATCTGACATGCCGTTGAATAGGGATAATACTGTGCCTAAGAATGGATATATAACTGGATGCATTACCATAAGGTCACCTATAGACGCGTCTCCACTCATAAACCGTTGCGCTGTCGATACGTAGATGAAGAAGTCTCCACTAGGGTTTCCTGGAAATATCCATACAGGAGTATAGAGGAAGAGGACATACAGGATGAAGAACGCCATTGAGACGCATAAGGTCTTCACACTCCCCCTGTATACACCGCTGTTGAAGAGGGCCTCAAGAATCCTGTGTCTACGGGAGAGGAGGATTAGTGGCAGGGGGGCTAAAAACCCTATCAAAAGTGGGAGACTGGAGACCCTTCCAATTATTAGGAACTCTATTAGGGATAGAGATATGCTTGTCAGCAGTAGTATACCCCCGTAATCAACTATTAGATGAGGGATATCTCCGTAGGAGATAGTCCTGTCAGCCATATCGACACCCTACTTATCTATTTTAATGCCGCATGTTAAAGCGGGCGTATTCCTTCATGGCATATATCTGAATAGCCATCAGTATGAATAGAAAGCCTATTATAACTAGTATCGCAGTTGCAATAGCTGTCCCAACCGCCAACTCCCTAACCTCGATATACCTGAATACCACCCATAGCCCAGATATAAAGCCAGTCATCAATATGATTAAACCTGGTATGCCTAGAAATGTAATTGGACGCCGGAGTATGAAGCCATGCACCAATCTAGAGAGGAGATCATATCCGTGGACCACTGGATGAATCGTCGATGTATCTAGGCCCCTGTACCGAAGCCTTATCGGTACCTCGATTATACGTAGGTTATTGTCAAACGCCTTCTCCAATATCTCGATACTCGCCGCCATCCCATCTTCAGTCGGAATAATGAGTCGGAGGATATTCCCCCTGTATGCTCTGAAGCCGCTTTGAATATCCCTCAGATCCCTTGACATTGCCTTGGAAAGCATCTTCACACCTATCCTCCTGATAGCCGGAGTCTCATCATCCTCACTCCGAGCCCCGATAACTATATCTGCATTAGAGTCTTCCATAGCCTTCAACAGCATCGGAATGTAAGAGGGGTCGTGCTGTAGATCCGCGTCAAGTGTAATAACTATATCTGGCTCATACTCAAGCGCCTTCTTAAAGAGGGATCTAAGCGCTGCTCCATACCCCATGTTGGATTCATGTCTAATTACAATGGCGCCTAGGCGTGAGGCGATCTCCCCAGTATAGTCCGTGGAGCCATCGTCACATACTATGACCTTCCCATGTTTCATAGAGTCGAGTACCACTCTGGCGATGGTCTTCTCCTCATTATACGCTGGGATAAGGATGTAGACACCGGGCATAGTAGTATCAAATAAGAATATAATATGTAGCATAAGATAATGTTTTACAAATACATTGTGGGATTAGGCGCCTCCAAACAATTTTAGTAGGCGCCTAACAAGCTGGAAGAAGATGTGGATAAACCATCTTATTATCCTGATATCTTCAAAGGCAGTCTCCAATACATCAAGGTCACGGCTGGATATACCCCTGAATAGGGTTAGTGTAACTATGTAGGTCATTAGGAAGAATAGGCCGTAGAAAATCGTGTTATATAGAGACCGCCCCAAATCCATGTTCAGTCTCAATAAATAAGTTATTAGGCTGGAGAATACGCTTGCCAAATAGATTCTTGTGAGTGCATTCATATCTATAGAGACACCGAACTTCCTATAGGCGACTGACAACCCATATAAGAGTGGTAGTAACAATCCGATTAAAATGGCTATTAAGAGGCCAGTAACGTGATAAAGATATATCAGCGCTGGATACGAGACGAGGGAGATCAGGAGCTGTAGGACGCCTATTCTAAACACGGTCTTCGTCTCCCCCAAGCCGTTGAAGAAACTGCCTAATATTAGGAAGCCGACGCCTACAAACAGATACTGTGAAGCCGCGAGACTTAGGAAGAAGGGAGTGTCCCGGTAGCTGGATCCGTAGAAGAGGAATGTAACGTCCCTAGATAAGAATATTATGAACATAGCTATTGGGAGGATAATCACAGTACTGTATTTAACCGCGTGGATAAACAAGTCTCTAATAACATTGATCTCCTCCTCGATATCAAGTTTTGAGAAAGCTGGGAATAATACAGTTGAGATAGGCATCATAAAAACCGTTATACTGGTTGTTAGGTTCATAGCGGCGACAAGGTTACCTATCTCTATATTCGAGGCGAATATCGATAGGAGATAGTTTCTATATACGCCTAGGAAGTTCATTATTATCCCAGAGAGGTAGACTGGGAACCCAAATCTAATCATCTCATTCAAGATACTCGTATAACTAGGGTCTACCTGGGGGGACTCACCGTCTTCAAACCCCTTTAAAAGCATGTATAGGAGGATGAGGCCGGCCAAACCCCCTAGGAGATAGCTCCCTGCATGTCCTATGACAGCGCCCATTACGCCAAAGCCGAGTATTATTAGGCCTATCGCCACGATGAACTTTGACAATGCCTGTATGAGGCTTATGACGGCTGATCTATCCATTCTGTTCAAGCCGATGAACGACTGGTTTATAGTTAGGAAGAGCAGGTTACCCACGACATATATCCCCGTGATCTTAACAAATAGATCTGCCTCAGGCCTGTTGATCAGGTAGGTTGAGAAGAAGCCTGAGTTCAGGGATAATATTAGGGACAATATTATTCCAAGAGACACCTGGAATAATAATGCTGTTTTAATCAGGCTCCTAATCCTATGATGATCCCTCTTACGATCTGCTTCTGAGACGAATTTAATTAACGCGATGTTCACGCCGAAGCCGGAGGCTATGAAGAGTAGCTGGGCAGGGGTAAGGCTGAGGTTATATAACCCGTAGCTATCCGGCCCTAGGAGACGCCCTATTAATATGGATGTTAATGCTGTTATGCCCGTAGACAGCGTTACACCAATGAATAGGTAGAGGCTTCCCCTAGCAGACGACTTAGCGATCTCCCTAGATACACCCATCTACACCGCCCCTATAACCTCGACCTGATCCATATGGTGGATAGGCTCATCAACCTATCCATATCCGCCTCCAGCGTCCCCTCGATATCAATTTTAGAGATGAATTCATGGCCATATCTCCTAAGTATATATCTGAGGAGGGGGTAGAGGTTCCTAAATCTGCTGTTCGAAGACACTAATATTATCCTGAGAGGCTCCACAGGGAAAGAGAGGATATCTTTCAAGACTCTATCTAGGATACTCTCATCAAGCCTACGACTCAAAACAGTATATTCAAATGAGGCTACTGGAGACTTGGATGAAATTAAGTGTTCTACTTCAACCTCATCCAAGACATATTCAACCATATATGGCTCTACCTTAACCTGAGGTATCTTTCTAAAGAGATGACTAAGTATATTTATAGGAGCCATGGGGGGAAGAGATAATATAATATTTTTTGAGTTATATATAACTATACCCACTTCACCCAGTTCCTCAACCACGTGGTTGATTAGAATAGTCACTGTATTATACAGAACCTCATCCAAGTCCTCCGGGGTAGAGACCGCTGTGTCAACTAGTAATACCGATGGCTTAATCCCAGCGGCCTCATACTCCTTAATCATAAGCTGCTGATGCTCGACACTCTTCTTAAAATGGATATACCGAGGCTCATCCCCCTGGATAAAGGGCCGGACACCGAAGAATAGCCCTGTCCTTGCCTCGGCTAACCTAGTGGGCCTATGGCTTATGGACTCCAGCTCACCACGTCCACCATATGTCTCTAGAAGCCTCCCCGCTATCCAGAGGCCGAGGGAGAGCTTGGGCCTAACAACGATATTCAAGTCAATATACAGGGCTCTGTGTGAAAGGCCTAGGGAATCTACACAGCTTATCCCCATACGCAGGGTATAAGAACCTATTTTATCTCCTCTAACCCTAATTGGGATCTCACCCTCCCTACCCGGATCCAGTGTAATCCCAGGCTGTTCAGTCTGGATATATAGGGTAACACTATCTAGAACCTTCTCGGGAGGAACTAGTATCCATGTAACCCTTGATGCATTATAGATCTTTATGCTATAATTTACTATATTGTCTCTAATCAGGTGTATGGCCTCAGAACCCCCTATCTCTAGACGCTGCGCCTCTCTACCAACGGTATACGACCTCGTAAGGACATAGATGGAGGCAATTATTGGTATCACTATAAAGGTATATCGGAATATGGCTAGGAACAGGATGGATACCGAGGTGATAAGTGAGTATACTGCTGAAGAGCCTAGTCCATAGAAGCTATATTCTAGAGTAGGATGTTCGACGTCTCTAAATCCACCTTCTAATGCGGGGATGAGTATAGGGATCGGAGTGATAAGTCCATATAGGACTGATATTGCCTCCATAGATAAGGTGGAGAAGCAGGTGAGGAGCATTCCAGATACAATCGCCATATAGCTGTTGCTACGTAGGTATAGCCAGGAGAGCACTATGTATATGGGAAGTGCATAGAAGAGTATAGGCTCATAGTAGATCCCTAGTATAACGGTTGTAAGCGATAATATGAGGGTTATAAACCGATATCTATTCACTTGGGAACAGGCACCTCCCCAATAGCCCTCTCCACAACAGTCTCAGGCTTCACACCCTCTACAACAGCCTCAGCCCTAACCCTCACCCTATGATCCAATGCTGGATGCAGTAGTGCTTTGACATCATCGGGGATCACATACTCCCTACCTTCTAAGAAGGCGAGGGCCCTAGCACCCTTATAGAGGGATATCACGCCCCTAGTACTTGGGCCAACCAGGACATTCTCATCAGCCCTAACCCTCTCAACGACGTCAATCATATATCCTACGACCTCATCGGATACAGTTACCTTCTTAACCATCTCAATAGCCTTCAAGAGAGTCTTTGTATCAATTACCTCCTCCACAGGAAGCTCATCGATATAGTCGATGTTCTTAACCACGTTCTCCTCCACATCACGTGGATTATAGCCGCTCCAGACCCTGAACATAAACCTGTCCAGCTGGACATCCGGCAACGGATATGTACCAGCTGATCCATAAGGCATCTGAGTGGCTATTACTAGGAATGGCCTGGGGAGATCCATCGTCTCACCCTCGATAGTCACCGTCCGATCCTGCATAGCCTCCAGCAACGCGGCCTGTGTCCTCGGCGGTCCCCTGTTAAGCTCATCGGCCAATAGGATGTTGGTGAATATCGGTCCCTTAACAAGCTCACCCTTACCCGTGACGGTATATAGGTAGAACCCCACTATGTCAGATGGAAGTGTATCGGATGTGAACTGGATCCTCTTGAAGGAGCTGCTTATAGCCTTGGCGAAGGCCCTTGCGATAAGCGTCTTAGCCGTACCAGGCATACCCTCGATGAGGACATGCCCCTCACTCAAGAGAGCCGCCATAATAAGCCGGGCAACATACTCCCTTCCATAAACTACCTTAGAGACTTCCTTAAACACGTTGGAGACCGCGTTGGAAAGCTTGACAAACTCCTTATCCATTGATATACACCTCAGACTTATGGAAGCGTCTTAAAATAACATAAGAAACTGGGATAATTAAGGCTACGATTAAATAGGGGAGTATATAGATACTAGCGAGGAAACCATATATCTTTAAGAGGGATTCCCTGATACGATAATGTATATTCGTCTTCAAATGATACTGATCCAGTATAATCTTCCTATACCCGGCCAACCCCTTAATTAGATTCAGGTTATCCCCCATATCAATCATACTGTTTAGGAGGAAGCTTGGATCCGACATTACATACACGTATCCCTCACCATGCCTAAAGCCTGCTAAGATGGGGAAGGGGCCCTGAGGCTCACCCTCGTCATAGGCCGAGTCTAGATCGAGATCGAAGTATGAGAAGCTGCTGCTCATGCCATATACAACTGCCCTCTCATCCAAGATCATCAGGATTGAAGCATGGTTTAGATAGACCTCAGAGACATTCTCAATATGCAGGTCTTCACTAAAGTCGATTATCTTGGGGAGACGGCTACTCCTATATTTGAAGAGCGGGTCTACAAGCATTCCAGACTCGTTTATCCTGACGGGGGCATCCATATACTCAAGGACGAGGTTTCCATAGCCATAGTCGGATAAGAGGATGAGGAGTCCACCATCCGACACATAAGATGATAATGCCGTGAGTTCAGCATTATCCAACGGTGTATATGGAATGAGTATCAGGCACGTCTCCCTAGGGGAATAGCTGGATAAAAACACTAATGGATAATCTAGAATATCCGTGTCTAACCGCCTCCCCAGCAGGTAATATCCATTCCACCAAGGATTATCGACGCTGAAATCTATCAAGGGAACTACATAAACTAGGAGGATTAGGGAGACCATGACTCCAGAGACCAGTATTAGGAAGAGCCTACTCCTCATATAAGACCCTCCTCAACTCCTCATAATAACTCCTTGCCAGGGAGACATCTTCTTCAGTGGACTCGTATCCCGAGTATAGGAACCGCTCAGCCAATAACGTCAGTCTCCAGAAGGCGTCTCCCGCATCACCCAATTCACTTGAGGCCCTCCTAAAGTATTCTCGAAGCGTCTCATCATAACGGGGTGGACCCACTTTATCAGATACTATATTCACCGCTGAATAATAGATATCTACGACTGGATCCCTCTCCACAGGGGGCCTGGGCCTTCTAGATATCAATGTTGGTATGACGATATCCTCAACTATCCTGACACGCCGCTCCCTGCGGGGAGCCTCCTCAACCGCCTCCGGAGGCCTTCCACCTAACACCCTCCCCAAGACATATATAGATGCCGTGAGAAGGAGTCCAATAAGCAGTAGGAGATACAGGTTAACTGTGTATATCTGTATTACCCTAGTAACCTTTGGATACCATGGCTCACCAGGATGTATAGTGGCCCTGACAGTGAATGAGACGATTGTGAAAGGCGGGTCTATGGATATGGAGAAGTATCCTATCCCGTTTGTATACGCCTCATAGACAGTCGAGTCTACATATATCTGGACGAGGCGGTCTGCATAAGGCTCGTCAGGCGGTATTACGGCCCTACCATGTACAGTCGGCTTGACGATGGGATAGATAACCACCTTGGGAGACACATCTATCTCGAAGTCTATATCCATATATGTTACTGTGAAGAACATGTAGGCCTTGGCCGGTGCATATTCCTTATACGCCTCTACATCAACACCTATGATATGCCTCCCAATCACCATGTCGGATGGGAGAGTAAAGGATGTGGAGAAACTGTCTCTAACCGGGAACCTACCCATAAAGACATCATCTATATAGATGGATACCCTCCTAGACACATTCTCAGGGGAAGGGGATATGGATATAGTCACATTAAGTGGAAGCCCGGGATAAGCCTTCTCATCAACCTCAATAGATACACTTGTCTTGACATATAGTAGCTGGACCACTGTCTTGTTTATAGCCGGTGCATAAAACTCCTTATCTACGTCAATAGGGATGTAATACACCGTTATCGATATACTATCCCTATATACATAGGGAAGCCTGATGCTGAACGAATAATCTCCATTGGCGTTAGTTACGGTAGTGTATCCAACGCCGGCTACATAGAGGCGCACCACCCTATTGGAAAGACTCGAGTTACGGGTATACAACCTCCCATATACATCGATATAGCTCCCCACCCAGGCCTCGCTCGAATTTACATATATTGATAGGAACGTCTCCTCCTTACCCTCATAATATACCTTGTATCCATGTTCGCTCTCCTCCTCCATCGACTCTATCTGCATCAATAGACGCATGAGCAGATCCTCGATCTCCCGAGACAAGTTTCTAAGCTCATCCCTACCCTCGGTGAACCGTCCATCAGCCACCCTATACTTCGAAAATGCCCTAAGTAGTTCATCTATAGCCTCGAGAAGATCCTGATACGTTATATTTGCATGGGCTAGGGATATCCTAGCTTCATAAAGCTCCTCTAGAGCCTCCTTAAACGCCTTGAAATTAATGTAGTCTAGGGCATGGTCAATGTGGAACCGGGTCTCATTAATGTCCTTATCTAGGCTTAGGATAAGCTCATTCATCCTAGTCAAGATGTATTCGAGATCTGGTGGGATATACATATCCCTGTATAGCTCTATTAGGGAGGTTAGGTTATAGTCCTCGGGATATAATATGGCTTTGAATAGGAGGGCGTAGTAAAACAATAGAGATGCATCTATCTCAACCCCCGCCGCCTCCGGATCCTCATGGAGAGGAATATCTCTATAGGCATATACCGCCAGGGGCTGTATCAAGACCATCCCTAGGATAATGAATGTAAATAGCTTCATACAGCCGCCAGCCATTCCATCAAAACCTCCGGTGCAATTATAAGCATGACTCGATAGGCCACGATAATGCTGAAGACTATGAAGAACAGTACATCGCTTATACGTAGACGCCTGTCTACAGCCCTTGGAAACGGGCTGTACAACGCCCTCAAGACATAGTAGGCCAAGATATACAGGGATATGTATACGTCTAGACGTAGCTCACCTAATATGATCAGTATCGTTGATATCAGTGCTATAGCTGTGGCGAGGGATACTATGAATATGCTTGTCCTCGGAACTCCATCCAACTATATCACCTGGCTAAACCATGGTGAAACTTAGTAGCAGATGCTTACCGCCCTGACTTAATTCCCTAAGGTACACCGGCGTATCCAGGGACTCCGCCAATACTGGGCCCGCGACCTGGACATAGATATTCACTGGGGGAGGATCCCTATCCACAACCTCCCTATTAAAACCAGATATCTTGACAAGGATATCATCACCAGCCTCCGTCACCTCAACACCTCTAACAAGCTCTAGATAAGACTGGAGACTTGAACGTAGGAAGGCCTCAGCCGAGGAAAGGCCTTCTCCAACACCTCCCAGCTCATTTATTAAATAGCTGCCTAGGGTCTCCAGCCTAACTCCAAGGCCCCCGCCGAATATGAAGAGCCTCCTTGGGAGGTTCTCCGGAGGCTCCTCCAAATCAAGGGATATGTACATGCTGGGGAACCCAGATATCCTAGAAGGTAGGAAAAGAGGGTTTATATCGTGGAGACCAACCTCCTCCAACACCTGCCTAACAACATGTCTATAGGACTGTATTAGTGAGACTGGATTCGCTGCATATCCACCCGCGGTGGATACGAGGAGCAGGACTATTGAGAGTAGGAGCCACCCCGCGAAAACAGCGGATAACTGGACATATCCAATTATAAAGTATGATGTCAGGAAGCTGGAAATGGATACCGCGAATAGCACTAGCCCCATCCACTTCAGGGTCCCCGGCCTCACCATGATACACCGCTACTATAAAATAAACATTATAATTCACTATAAGTATGCGAATAATAAAAATATATTTACTCTACAGTAATAGAAATCCCTGAATCAGCCTCCTCCAGGGGCTTCTTACTCCATCTATAGAAGAGGATGAAGACCAGGGCGAAGAATATCCCTACTATAGTCATTCCAGCAGGGTTATCCGGCCTACTCGGATCCATCTCCAGGAATGGTGCGAGGAATATGAATAGTGAGGGAGGGCCTAGGGCGATGGCCATCTTCACATTCTCAGGTGTATCCGGCAACTCTATACGCATGAGGAACCTCATGCCAATATATGCGTGGATAACGCCTAATAATATAGTTATCCAAGTGGGTATGTCGAGGTTTGCAAGCCCGAAGAATATGAAGTAGAAGAATAGCATCCATATTACTCCAGAGAACCAAGATACAATGGGGCCCCAGTGGATATAGAAAGGCCTTATCCTACACCATGTGGATAGCCAGTAGAGGCCGAGTATTACTAGGAGGGTTAGTATATAGTGGATTGCCGAGGGCTGTACATGGCCTACGAACCCTATGTTGAAGAGGATGACGTCGAACACGAATATCAGTATCATAGCCTTCAGGATATTGCCACTCATTATCCAAGGCTCATTCCTTATATCCCTAAAGAGTATCTCGGCTATAACAATGGGGATGAAAATGCTTATCACACTATGATATATGGTTAGGGCCAAGCTCCAGACCCAGTTCACGCCCAGCGCCCTACCATACCAGGCCAAGACCCCTAAGTCGGGCCAGTCCGTGCTGAAGAAGCTCTTTACGCCAAGGCCCTCCTCAACTATACCGTATGCCATGCCTAGGAATAATATCGATGAGTAGCCTAGGCCCCTCCTAACCCTAAACTCCCTAATGAGGATCGCTGCAAAGCCGTAGAAGGTCGTTAGATAGAGGAAGCTGATTGGGTTAAGGAACTCCACAGGGGGAGAGGATGATGAGAGGAGCTCAGCTATAGAGGGAGAGAGAATCGCTAGGAGGAGAGCGGCCTTCGTGGATCGCTTCATACCGAGAAAGAGTTATCAACACCACATAATATAAATAGTGGATGTATAATACTGTTATATAACGTGGGGGTTGTGGTGGAGGAGGCGTATAGAAGGTATTTTGGAGATATAGATTACTATGAGCTGCTTAAGGCATTTGAACCCAGCTATATAGAGAACATAGTCAGCCAAGTCAAGTATTTCACGGAGAAGGAGGCTGAGAAGAGGGATGAGATCGTACTAAGCTACTTCACCGAGGATGATATCGAGAAGATCGTTAAGATCATAGTAGGCTGCATCCTATCAAAACCAGCGGGGGATAAGCTTGACATCCTTGATATAGGCGCTGGATCAGGATTCTTCACAGTCAAGGTCGCTGAGGGAGTCTGGAGGGAGATACCAGGTGCATCTATATATGCCATGGATATAACCCCGGCTATGCTGAGTATCCTGAGGAGGAAGAACAGTAGGATCACCACCTTTATAGGTGTTGCCGAGGATATCAGGGGAAGTATTGAATATGCTAATAGCCATGGCCTAGACATACCTGGGAGGTTCGACGCCATCTTCTCGACGTTGACACTACATCATTGTCAGGATATTGAGAGGGTCTTCAGAAGCATTGACGAGGTTTTGAAGGACGAGGGTATAGCTGTTATAATAGACATATGTAAGCATCCCTATGAGGAGTTTAGGGAGGAGATGGGTGACGTACACCTTGGCTTCGACCTGGATGAGCTTAGGGAACTAGGCCTGAAATACTTTAAGAACGCAACTACATACGTGATACCAGGCGTTAGATGCCGGGAGTCATGCAGATCCATCGAGATGTTCTCCCTATGCCTAACCAGGTAAAAAAAGTTTGGCGGATAGAGGGCCTTCTAGGGAGACTCCCTCCTTATATCCATTGTTAGTAATCCACCCATCAACTCATTATGTATCATCAGCTTTCCACTGCTTTCTCCAAAACCCTCCTCAACATACTTACCATGGATATTCCTCCCGTCTAGGTGGATAGATGCATAGCCTCCAAAGAATTTATTGTCTACACTCACTTTAGTCTCACTAGGTATCCTCAGGCCTAGTTTAACGATGCCGCCGTTCAAATCACACTTTATCTTAGACACACCCCCAGCCGCGTCGAGCCTGATACTTCCGCTCAAGACACCTCCATTCATATTAATATCGACATTGACAGGCTTATCAGTGGACGAGTCTATCCTAGCCATGCCACCAGATATATCCAAGTCTATAGTCTCTAAACCAGGTATCCTTAGGGATAAGACGCCTCCATTGACATCCATGTAAATATCCTTCACAGCATCCTCTGGAACAGTCAACTCACATTTACCTCCACCTATATCCAAGTATATCGAGTCGCCACGTACATCGAAATCCACCTCAGGGTTCCTCCAGCCGGTCTTCCAGACCCTTATCCTACCCTCGCTACCCTGCTTCACCTCTATGACGCCACCAGATAGGTCTATAGTCATCTTTGAGCCGGAGGGAACCGAGATATTCTCGTCTATAACCAGCTCATGCCTACTGGGTCCAAACATCCTGCCAAACCTGAATCCCGATGCCACCAGCTTATTCGTTATAATAGATGTTGCTGAGAGAATCTTCGATACGAGGTCGCCTACAAAGTTATCCATGTCATGAGATATATAGCCCTCCACATCCCTATCTCTTTCTCCAGAGTATCTCTGGATATTTAATACTCCGCTTGACTTCGACTCAACAATATCCATTAAATCCTCTGGAGCCTCGACATCTATACACTTATTTATCCCCTCGACAACCGCTTCAAACAACTCCCTAGGCATAGGATGTATCCTTAACCTGATTATATCAGAAAAGTATATCCTATTCCCCTTCTCCCTATATGACTCTGCAATATCCTCGGTCAAGTCGAATCTAAGCCTGCCCGATATAACTATTGTAGACGGCTCCTCACTAGACTCCTCTCCACCCTCTCTAGCCTCTATAGCCACGGCCTCTCCCCCATCCTCCACAGTGGATTCCTCCCTCATTAGACCCGTTAGAATCTCATACGCCTTCTTACCAAGGTCGTTGAGCATGTATTCACCCATATCATCCTTCTTAAGCAGCCTCTGCATCTTCCTAATATGGAAGCCGAATGTCCCAGAGTCATCCACACCCACACGCTTCATCAGGGCACTGTAAGACAATGGAGATTCCCTAGCAAGTATCCTAATAACCTCCCTCCTAACACGGTTACTCAATACCTGGAGGATATAGTCCATCTCCTCCGGCCCGAGATCCTTCATTATACCATGTCACCTGAATTGATAGAATTGACTCCACAAGGATAAAGGTTATGTGGAGCGGCCTCCACATTAATAAGTTGATACATTTATATCTTGAACCTGATTAGTGGAATGGATACACCTGTCAAAACCGATAGGAAAAGTATGTCTATTGGGCCTGAACCTATTCTAAAGAGGATTGTGACAAGTGTAAATGATGCTATAAACTTCCCTATCCTCCTAAAAAACTCCTCATCCATCTCGGGACCACGGTATAGTAGGGGGTGGAGGGATAAGCCGAGGAGGAAGCCCCCGAAGCGTAGGAATATCGCCTCAGGATAGTATAGGTATGTGAGGCATAGGAGGGCTGCAGAGATAATGTGGAATAGGATACTCCAGATATATTTAGCCGTCTCCAGCCTCTCTAATAGAACCACGGTTAATAATATTGTTAGAGTCAATCCAATCCCGAAGCCACCCAGTATATCCAGGGGATAGTGGACGTTTAACGCTATACGTGAATAGCCGATTACACCTATTAGAGTCGCCGAGAACACTGTCACGGGTATACGTGGATATAATATGGCTATGGAGCTCCAGAAGGTGGTTGACGACTGTGCATGCCCACTTGGAAACGCGTATCCACCCACCTCTATCCTAGGGTTCTCAGGCCTGGGGAGGGATATGAGGACCTTCAATACGAGGTTTAGCCAGCCACTTAAAACTAGGGCGACGACAGCCTTATACGCCTTCCCAGGGTCATCGAGGAAGTAGATGAGGAGGCCGATGGCAATGTATACCGTCGATGAACCCATACTAGTCAGGAGGAGCCAGCCACGGGTATATAGGGGCTCTGGCATGAGGGATATCACTATAGAGTATATCAATATTGATAGGCTTAGGATATAGAGTAGGTTGTCAAACGCCTTGCCAAGCCTCACCCCACTCCTCACCATATAGACATCAATATTATTATACAGCCGCTTCTGATGAGGACTCCATCAGTAGGGATAGATACTGCTTAACCTCATCCAGATCAATGTCCTCTCCCTTAAACACCTTCTTACCTATGATTACAGCAGGCCCATTGCCCAAGCCATATCTAGCTGATAATATGAGGCCCTTGATCGAATCGGCTCCAACAACCTCGATCTCAAGCTGTCCACCCAGGTCTGATAACACGGTAACAAGGTTACTTAGGAACATTTGGTTCCTAAGCATACCCTGGGGATACTCACGAAGCTGATCCTCCTCAAAATCACAACCGGTTATATACTGGGTTGGGCAACAGCTTGCGCATGTCGATAGGAGTGTTGGGAACAATCCATATACAATGATCTTAATCCTATGCATATCCACAATATAGAGAGGAAGACAGCATTATATAATGTTATGCCATTATAGACGTTGGATAGGGAGTCTATTGACGGGTTCTATACGCCTTGAAGACGAGGCCGAGGCCTATCAGTAGATAAGCCCCTTGGGCTATTAGCCTACCCAGCTCCATCTTGGTTGCATAGCCGAATAAGACGGAGAGTAGGCCGCCTATAAGACCCTTTTCATGGAAAATATTTGTTGAGTCTATAGGAAGCCTATACACATAGCCTGACCATGGAGACAGATTTAGGCCCATCTCCTCAGTATACTCGAAGAGCTCATGTATTCCATACCCAAGTATACCGCTGGCCACAAATATCAGGAGTATGCTTGTGAAGTAGAAGAAGAGCCTGATATTCATCTTGACACCCATCTTAAAGATGCCATAGCTGATTATGAGACTGCCTAAGACGCCTATAACTACGCCTATGAATGTATTTATAGGCTCCTTAAAGAGAAGGGGGAGTATGAATAAGACGGTTTCAAAACCCTCTCTATAAACAAATACTAGTCCGAGGAGGGATATGCTGAATACACTCTTGCTTGAAACAGCCTCACCAACCTTCTCCTCAACACTAGCCTTTATATCCCTACCCTTGACAGCCATCCAGTATATGACGCTTGTCAAGATGGGTACAGCTATGAAAGCGCCTACAGCTTCGGCCAAGGCCTTCTCCTCTACAAATACATATGTCTGGTAAGCTATTACCCCAGTGGCGATGCTCGCTATAATACCTACGAAACCGCCTAGGATCAGGGGGTATATCAGTCTAGGCCTCCCAATCCTCTTTAGATAGGATGCTACTATGACGATTAGAAGAGCGGCTTCAAAAGCCTCCCTCAGCGATATCAGCATCTGAGCATACAATTTAATCTACACCCTCCACGGGATAACATCTTATCCGATATATATAACAATGTTATTCCATTGATAAATATATCTTTAGTTTACCAGTTTGGAAAATAAAAAGGAGAGATAGAGAGTCCTGCTACTTTAGGAAGGCGTCTATCGAGGCTATGGACTTTGGTATAACGGCTCGGACACCCTTCTTTGGATCCACAACCTGATTTATCATGACGTCGACTCCAAGGCTACTGAATATATAGGATTCCTCAAATGACCAGCCAGTCGCCTTCATAATAGCCTCAACGGCTTCTAGAGTGGCATACTCAACAGCCTTATCCAGGGATTCATCGGAGGTCATTATAGAGAAGTGGTCTCCATATTCTAGTATAGGCCAAGACGGCTGCCTACCCTTTATAACGTTGAATCTAAACATGATCTTACCAGGTATCTCTACAGCAGCTACACATAGCTCCCCATCTCCCTGAACAGCATGTAGGTCTCCAGCGGCGAACAAAGCGCCTTCGACAGCCACAGGGAGATATAGCCTCGCCCCAATAGTCACCTCCTTACAATCGAGGTTACCCCCATGCTTATACGGCACGGCAGTGGGCATGGGGTCTCCAGAGGGCGCTACACCGATGGTGCCTATCATCGGCTGAAGCAGGAGCTTCACCCCATTGTATATTACAAATCCGTCTCTGATCTCGGCGAACTTCGTCTTCGACTTGAACTCATGATTACTCAATGCACCGTGTCCAGGTACAACTAGGCAGACACCCCTATCAGGTACCTCGATATCCAGAATATCGACGACGAGCGTGTCTCCCTCCTCAGCACCCTCTATATAGACTGGCCCGGTTGCTGGGTTGACCCTCGACCAATCCAGTTGATCAAGGGGCATATCCTCGGAAGTCACCTGGCCTCCGAGGGCGTCCTGCGCCTCTAATATGATGACTTCACCGGGGGATACATGCTCCACTGGCTCATGTTCCTTGCTGAATGTATAGACGGCCTTATCCATAGGGATGAATTTCACAGGAAAGCACCTCCATAGAAAATATAGAGGGGTATAAGGGGATTATAACTTCCTAAGCCTCTCAATATCCTCCTCAGTAAGCCTCCAGCCCATGGCCCCGTGATACTCCTCAACCCTCTCCCTCTTCTCGGTCTTGGGGATAGTTGTTACACGTGGATGCGCTATCAAGTAGTTCAATGCGACTTGGACAGGTGTCTTACCATACTTAACGCCCACTTCCATGAGGGTCTTGTCATTAACGACCTTACCCTTCTCCAAAGGAGTATATGCCTGAACTGTGATACCCTCCCTAATCATATAGGGGAGGAGGTATCTCTCTATAGTCTTGTCAAAGACGCTGTAGCGAACCTGGTTAACCACTATCTCATGCTTCCTAAGACTATGTATAGCCTCCTTAAGCAGATCCACCTTGAAGTTGCTTACACCAATATACCTTGCATAGCCCTTTTCAGCAATAGCCTCGAGATACTGCATCATCTTCGACACAGGCGTATGCGGCTCATACCAATGTAGAAGTAGTAGATCCACTTCCTTAACACCTAGGCGATCAATACTCTGCCTCGCCGCCTTCAACGCCTTATCGACGCTAGTGAATTTATCCGGCATTAGCTTGGTCGTGATAAATATATTATCCCTACCAACCCTCTTAACAGCGAGGCCGACTGTCTTCTCAGCCTCACCCGAGCCATACATCTCAGCCGTGTCAACCAGGTTCAGCCCGAGCTCAACAGCCCGGGAAATAGCGTCTACCATCGATTCACGGCTACGTATATCCCATGTCCCTAGGCCTATTGCGGAGACATATTCACCAGCCCTACCTATCTCCTTCCTATCACTATAGTCTATCTCAAACCTCATGGCCTATCAACCATAGAAATATAGATGGGATCCATAGGATTTATCCATTACAAAGGTGTATATGATATTTATCAACAGCCTATTCGATGTGGATGGTGATGTATTTTGGAGGCGAGGTTTCTAAAGCCTAGTGAGATGAAATGTATAGAAGTTATGAAGGGGGTATATGCCAATCCACTGTACCTTGATGATGAGCTTATGATTATGAGGATGCAGGTCTATGAAGACGTCCCGATACATAGCCATGAAAATATCCAGGTTGGTGTGGTAGTCGATGGAAAAGGCGTCTTCATCGTGGATGGCGAGGAGATACCTGTTGAGAAGGGGAGTTTCTTCACGATACCTGGTAATGTGGGTCATGGAGTAAGGGTTTTGGAGGCGCCGCTTATAGTGATAGATATGTTTAGGCCTCCTAGGGAAGACTATAAAAAGCTTTTTAAAGAGTAGAGCGTGTTAGAGGCTTCCCTTCCCGAGGATAATCAGCCTCTCATAAGGAACATCTATATCAAGATATGCAACTGTATCGACTACAACAGGCTTTCCACCGGCCTTATCCAGGATACTGCTTAGGCCGAGGCCTCTATACATGCGGTGGCCAGTCGCGACTATAACGATACCAGCGTCTCTAACCGCATTATCCAGGTCATTAGTAAGCACGACCCCCAGTTCCTCCAGGAAAACATCTTTCTTGACATAGGGATCATGGACTACAATATCCCTATAACCCTTCTCCAGAAGCAGCTTCACTATCTCATGACTCGGGGAGAGACGGGTATCATCTGTCTCACCCCTGAAGGCCGCGCCTAAGACACATACCTTGACCCCCCTCCTATCAACACCATATTTAGATACTAGGTCATCCACATAGCCAGTGACTATACTAGGCATAGCCTCATTAATCTTCCTAGCCAGCCTCGTCAACTCCATATCAAAACCGTATTCCTCCAGGCGCCTCAATACGAAATATGGGTATAGTGGTATACAGTAGCCTCCTACACCTGGGCCTGGGAGATGAAGATGGCTAAATGGCTGTGTATTAGCGGCATCCCTAGCCTCATAATAGTCGATGCCCAGCTTCATAGCAGCCATAGCCAACTCATTGGCCAGGGCGATGTTCACATCCCTATATATGCCCTCAGCCAGCTTCTCAAACTCAGCGGCCGTGGGGGAACTGAGTTCCACCACACCTTTTTTAGCGATCATACTATAGAATTTTGAGACGGCCTCGAGACTACGTGGCCCAACGCCACTCACGACCTTAGGGTAATTCTCCTCAATATCCCTAACAGCCCGGCCAACATATATCCTCTCCGGACTATAGCAGAGTAGAAAGTCCTCCTCAGCCCTGAGTCCACTAGCCTCCTCCAAAATCGGCCTAGCCACATTCAATGTGGTTCCAGGAGGCATACTCGACTCATAGATAACCATATCACCCTTCTTAAGCCCCTCTCCAATGACTCTCGACACCGACTCGATGGCTGAGAGATCAATATCCTTGGTCTCCCAGTCGATATAGACGGGGACGGTGACTACCTTTATAACAGACTTCTGAGAAGCCTCGACGCCATTCGAGGTGAGTATGAGACGCTCCTCATGCAGGGCCTTCTCAACCGCCTCCCTAATATCATCCTCAACTATCTCGAGGGAACCCGACGCGATCTTACTCAGCCTAGCCTCATTAATATCTACACAGACTACTCTGAGGCCCCGCCTCAGATATGTGGCTACGAGGGATAGACCCACGTAGCCAGCTCCATATACCGCTATCCATTCACCACCCGAGTATACACGTTCAACAGGGTCGCTATTCATCCTAGCCACCGTATATCAATAGACAATAGGCTGGACCTACTCTTTAAAATTATATTATTTAGTGGTGAAGTATAAGAAAGTGAGTTAAGCCTCATCCAACGAGATGGTTTTGGATAGCCTCCTATGAAGCCTTTTAACAAGGCTGTATCTAACGTTCCCAACCACCTTCTTAACCCTATGCACCCTGAACCAGGGAACTAGTCTTAGGATAGGCCTCTTACTCCTAGGCCAATGGCCATAGCTCCATCTCTCGCCGAGGAACTCCCCATGGTCAGATGTGATTACCACATCGGCTCCAGAGGACAGTAGGTCTTTGATAAGCGGGGTTGAGGCCTCCAAAACCCCTCTCAGGTTCTCCACATAACATCTCCTCAGCCCCTCCACCCCATATATCCTCCTACAGGCGTCTAGGGGAGACTCGGGTGGGAGGCCCATTAACTCACCCAGCTTCCATGCAGGACCCTTCCCGACATCGAATAGGTTTATCGTGATATAGTTGATTACCGTCCTCAACCTTAGCCAGGTCCTGTATCTCATGGTATTCTTAAGTGGATGATGAAGATGGAAGAGATCCCGCTCCTCTAGAGAAGGTTTTCGGAAGCCTACTGTACGACATGTTAAATAAGGCGCATGAGGCTGGAGATAATGTATTATAAGTCTCTTGCCCGGATACCTATAGAAAGCCTTCAGAGCCTCTATAGAGACATCCATGGGTAGGACTGTGCCAAGCTCATCATTCCAATTCTTGTCCCATACATCGATGACGTGATGAAACTTCTCGCCGGCGCAGAACCCCCATACACATCTCCTGCCACATATATGGGGGTTGGACGACACATAGACCGTGTCCATATATCTCCCTGGGAAGCTGTTCACGAGCCACTCATATGTAGTGGTGCCCTTGGAATACATCTCCTCCAAATCGCCTTCGAAGTAATCCTCATACACCATCTTGAAATAATCATATCTACATGCATCCAAGACTATCAGTATATCCCAGTCTAGATCCATGACGCCTTTGTAGAGCATTGCAGCACCTCTATCCAAAAATAGTGGTATACAAGAGGTTATAATTATAGAGGGTATATTTGGATTTAGCCGAGAGAAAGAAGAAATAGAATTGGATTGGGAGAGGCCTTGGGCTACTTCACCTTACCGCCCTTGATCTCCTCCAGCCAGTCCAGGGTCGCCTTCTCCACAAAGCCCTTTGTAAGCCTAGTCGCATTGACACAGTCCCCTAGGTCAAGGACCTCCACAGGGCTATGGATATACCTCGTCGGTATCGATATCACGCCGGCTGGGACACCCTCCTTATTCAAGGCTATAATCGTCGCGTCTGTCGTGCCCCCGGATAACACCTCCAGCTGATACGGGATATCCTCCTCCTTAGCCACCTCAAGCAGGAGCCTCTTCACATGTGGATTCGTCAATAGGCCTGAGCCGGAGCGGCCGTCCATCAGCTTGATAGCGGGGCCCTTACCCAGCTTTGATATCTGCTCACTCTCCTTCACATCAGGGACATCGGCTGCAACTGTAACATCCAGTGCAATGGCGACGTCGGGAGAGATTCTGTAGGCGGAGGTCCTCGCACCCTTCAGGCCAACCTCCTCCTGGACCGTTGCAACGGCATATAAATCAGCCTCGTTACCCTCGACCTCGCGGAAGGCATGGATCATCACCGCTACACCCACACGGTCGTCGAAGGCCTTTCCAGAGACGACGTCTCCCCTGCCTAGGCGTTCGACGGTCCTCTCGATAACGACTACAGAGCCTATCTCCACACCCATCTCCTCGACCTCCTCCCTGTTCCTAGCCCCGACGTCGATAAACAGGTTCTTCATCTCGGGAACCTGCTTAGCCTCATCAGGCTTGAGTATATGTGGAGGTATATGCCCGATTACACCAAGGACTTTATCGCCTTTCGACGTCAGTATCTGAACCCTCTGACCGGGTAATACAACTGTATTCCAGCCTCCAACCGGCTGAACCCTTAGAAAACCGTTTTTCTCTATGTTTGAGACCATAAGGCCTATTTCATCCATGTGGCCGGCGAGCATCACCCTACCGCCGCCCCTACTACCCTTCTTAACAGCTATTACATTGCCCAGTGCATCTACCCTAACCTCATCGGCATATGGCTTCAGCATGTCTATTACGAGGCCACGGACCTCATCCTCATAACCAGATACCCCCAGTACCTCGGCGAGGCTCTTTAGGGTATCGTAGAACTCGTTTTTAGAGACCATGTTAGACACCTCAAAAACACGTTATAGATAACATTATACAGAGTCAGCCTTATAATTTTAACCATGTAAAGACTGTTCTTGCCCGTGTTTTTAACCGTCTATAGCCTATTTTCAACGCCTATCGAGGTCTCCACGCAGTATACTCGGGAATATTCCTATGAAGACTATCACGGCGAATATCAGGAAGAGGAGGTCTATCGTGGATATCAGTAGCCCAGGGTCTATCGTCGAGACCTCTATCCCACCTATATATAGTGAGAAGACTAGGGAGATTATACTCATGCTCAGCGTCTGGCCATATACCCTCGCGGTGCCCGCGAAGCCTGAGGCGAGGCCATAAAACCTCTTCTCCACGGAGCCCATGATAGCGTTTGTATTCGGTGAGGAGAAGAGGGCTGAGCCTATGCCTAGGAGGGCTAGGGCGATGATAATGTATAGTAGGGAGGTCTCCATACCCAGGAGTGAGAGCATCATATATGACGCCACATCCAGTGAAAGCCCTATAGTGACTACATACTTCGGCTGTATATAGTCTGAGAGCCTCCCTGCGAGGGTGGAGAGGAGCGCCATCAAAACCGGTCGGGATATTAGGACTAGGCCTGTGACAAGGGGGTCTATACCCATGATATACTGGAGGTAGACGCTTATGAGGAATGATGATCCGTAGGAGGCCGAGTATGTCAAGATAGAGGTTAATACTGAGAAGGTTAGGAGGCGGTTCCTAATAACCGACCCGATGTCTATAAGGGGGTCGTCAACCCTATACTCCCATATTATAAATAGGGCTGTAGCAATGGGGAAGACGGCTAGTGAAAGCCTTGAGACATCGGCTGGGTAAAGGGATAGGCCGAGTATCAATGAGGTGAAGGAGACCCCCAGTAGGATACTGCCCATATAGTCGAAGGAGCCTCCCGAGAGAAGCTCCTCCGCATCCAGGTATCTAATGGATATGTATAGGGCGAGGATACTCATCAGTGATATAGCAATGTATAGGGGGCGCCAGCCTACCAAGGCCGTTGTCAAACCCCCTAGTACGGGGCCTAGGGTTAGGCCTAGGTATACTGAGGAGACATTTATACCCAGGGCCAGGCCACGCTCATTACTGGGGAATACGCCTGATATCAGGGCGACTCCAGCTGTCCCGATGGCGGCGGAGCCACATCCCTGTAGAAACCGTAGTACTAGGAATATGTATTCATCTGGAGCTAGGCCGGCGAGGAACGTGGATACTGAGAATATTAGGAGGCCGATTCTAAATATCCTGAGCCTCCCCCTCTTATCCCCAAACACCCCTATGGGGAGGTATAGTAGGGCTGAGGAGAGGAGTGTCGAGGTTGAGAACCAGCTTAGGATAATTGGGTCGACAGCGAATTCCAAGCCGATTACGGGGATAACCACCTTCATAACGGCGTCCATGAAAGGCGTGAGGAATGATGCGATGGATACTATAAGCAGGAACATCCATCTATTCAACTACGCCGCCCCCCTCCCAAACCAGCTATATAGGTGGATATTAAATAATCCTAATCACAGCCACTCCTTTTAAATCAAATAAGGAGGTTTGAGAAAAAGGAGGGGGGCTAGGAGGTTAGAATGTTATGAAGGAGACTGCTCCAACCATAGTAGCCTTGTTAGTAGCCTTATCAATGTATATCGTTATCGGAAGCCTTAACTCGATACCCCCGATCTCCACGGCGATAGTCCCCTTCAATACCATAGCCATATTGTTATTGACCTCGACGCTAAAGACTATCCTATACTTCTCCTTGACCATGAGCGGCAGAGTGGTGACCTCTAGATAACCCTCTCCAGTCTTGAGGTTTACCACAAGCTTCGCCGGCCCTGCGCTGGACATGCCTCTATACTCCTTCCCAATGCGCTTCGAGGCATCCATAGGCTGCCCAAGGACGATGATGGGGTACATACCAGCCTCCTCAGCATATACCCAGATGGATACTATGTTCCTCCTCTTATCGACGGTATACTCCTTAAACTGCTGGTATGACTGGGTCGTCCAGTTATAGTAGTAGGGGGCTAGGAAATCTTCTATAATACCGTATTTCTTGAGGTCAGCATCGGAATACGTTATATTCACCTGAATCGGCGACTCAACCACATTCCCCAGGGGGGTTAGGAGGTAGTAGAAACGTGGGATACAGTCTACGAAGCCATATGGAAGAGGGTTGTTATCATAGATGTGCACGTCATAGTTTGCCACGCTGTAGAGCTGGGTGAGATTCGCCTTTACAGTCAACCCATCAAACGAGGCGATGTTTGGGTTAGAGGCATAATACATCCACTGCCTACCCATATATATGATCTTAGACGGGAATCCACCCTCGCAAACATTATAGTATATTCGGCCGATATTCGATACAGACTCCAGAATCATAACAACCTTACTATCTCCACCCATGAAGCCTACCACGTTAGAGGGCAGCGATAAATATGACAAGTCAAACGAGAACTCTAGGACACCGTCTGCAGCCGAGGCACTCCTATTATATAGGTTGGAGGATATGCTTATTATCTGGGTTACGCCCGTGTCATAGTTGCTAAGATATATACCGTTGTCTCGGCTCATAATCGAGCGGTCAACCACCCCGTCTCCATCGCTATCCAGATAGATCATTGGGATAATTAGATCGGTTGATACCCAGGATGAGAATGGGCCTGAGAACTTGAACATAAAGTACATGATGCTCCCATCATTACTCGTAGCGACATACATCTCCCTGGAATCCGCACCTGTACTGGATAGGCCGTGTGGCAGAGCCGCATCTACCAGGACTGGCGTGAACCCGCTCCAGTCACTTGGGTCGCCGTCAACCACGATATCACTCTTCAGGAGTGTGATGTCCTGGTAGTTGATTACAGCCGGAGTGAAATAGTCGTGGAATACGGTGGATCCGTAGTCGATGAATAAAAACGGCTTTGTAATCGGGTCTCCAGACACCGATATCTGGGAGAGATAGTCCAGTGGAAGAGCTATTCTATATCCATCGTCAAATACCTCGAGCCAGGAATCGTTTCTATATGTCGTCCTAGACCATCCTTGATAGTCAGTGTATTCAAGGCGTTTATACCCGTTTGACTCAGCATATACATTGAAGGAGAATAGGGAGTATACACCGACTGAGAACCACTCGTCATAATCAGTTATAAACCTGAAGTTAAAGTTGCGGCCGACAACACCATCGTCAGCTGCAGAAGCCCAGCTATCCCCATACCTAACGTTCATCAAGATATGTGTAGAGTTGTCGGATACCGATACCATTATCAAGTCATCCAAGCCGCCTGAGCCATAATCCGTGTAGACCGGGGCCCTATCCCACTTCGGAAGAAGAACTGCATTGACTAAAACCGTTGTAAAGCCGATACTAAGGAATAGAACTAGTATGAGGACAGCTACCCCAATCCTCTTCGACATACTCATCCCGCAAAACCTCAAGAAGCCCACGAGATGACACAATAATATTTTATAAATAATAGTGTAATTTCCTATATAAACATAATGATATACCGTATAATGTATTTGTAGACATTACGACATTTGTTTTTTACTTGGTTATCGGTTTTTGAAAAAATTATTTTATATCCTTGGATGGGGAATGAAATTAAATGAGGTAGTATGAAGATAGTTGGCGATGGGGAGTATAGGGCTGGGGAGGCGTATGTGAAGTTAGATGGTGATAAGCTGATAATTGGAGACCGTTATACGTCTAGGGAGCTCATCGTTAGCAGGGGGACGGAGGTCGAGGTAAGGCCCGTCGAGCCTCTCCACGTCCCGAAGAACCTTACTGAGAACCTACTCATAAGGCTTGAGAAACCCCTGTATACCGTGGAGCCTATGATGACGTGGGTAAAGGCCCCTTATGAACTCGAGGTTAGGCTGAATGGATCTAGTATAGCGTATCTCAGCCCCACGAGGGTGAAGTACTACCTATATGGTGATGTCGTGGAAGGCGTTTTATGCAGGTATCATGAGACAGGGGTTTATGACGGTGAGCCGGGTGACACCGATGGAGAGGCCCTTATCAGGCTGCTTGTGACAAGGGTCTCCAAGCCAATGGAGTACCTCCTCATCCCCCTTGAGAACATTAGTGTATGGGAGGATGATGGGAAGGTATATTATAACCCTATTCTCATCGAGGCGAGTGGCGATGAGCTCATTATTAAGGTGGTTGATAGAGACCCCCACAAGATAACTCTTTATGAGGTCCCGGTATTGGGGGAGGAGTATGAGGAGAAGTGGAGGTATAGAATATGAGTTGGATAGGTGACTTTATACAGCAGATACCCAATGTAGAGAGTATATCCCTCTATATAGGCATAATCCTCTCAATAGGAGTTGGGATAGCCATAGCCCTATTGATAAGAGCCGTCCTTAGGAGGGGCTTTATGCCCCGGCTACCCAGGCATATATACAATCCGATTGAGAAGATAGTTATTTACAGCGTTATAATAGTGGCTGTCATAAGTGCATTGGCTCCACTAGGCCTAGACCTATCAGGCCTACTATTGACAGGTGGGGTGATAGGCGTAGCAATCGGCTTCGCGAGCCAGACAGTTATATCAAACGCCTTGAGCGGGGTATTCATCTATATGGAGAGGATGGTTAAGGTAGGCGACCCAATTAGGGTGGAGGATGCGGAGGGCAGGGTTATTGATATAACGCTCTTCTCCACCGTGATAAGATGCTGGGACGGGTATATAGTTAGAGTGCCTAATAGCAAGGTCTTCGACAGCCTCATCTACAACTTTGAGAAGAGCCCCATTAGGAGGATCGCCTTGAAGGTAGGGATTGGATATGGCGTGGATATAGACCTTGCTAGGAGGCTGATTATAGGGGTTATGGAGGAGCATCCATATATCCTCGTTAACCCAGGGCCAGAGGTATTTGTAGATGAGTTTGGAGACAGCGCTATAGTCCTTAACGTTAGGTGCTGGGCTCCATCCACAGTCTGGTTCGATGTCAGGAAATACCTTTTGGAGGCGATTAAGAAGGTGTTTGACAAGGAGGGTGTGGAGATACCCTATCCACAGAGGGTTGTATGGATAAGAGAGGATAAGTAAAAAACCCCATAATGTTACCGATACCTACCTCGACGAAAGCATCCCCATAACCTTTTTATACCCGAGTAACTTATTAAGCCGCTGGATGTAGCTGAATAGATAAATGGAATGAAGAACCTAGTTATCAGCATTACTATAGGAATATATATGAAACATTCCTTAGCCTATACTCATATGCATCCACCTACACCGCCTCAAATCCTCATGTAAGTAATGGGATAATGATATCCACTGAAACCCTCTTAGATCCGCATTTATCCACGGCCTCCTCCAGAGTCTTTATGCTGGGTGGCTGGAGGCTTATGCCGTACTCTCTACCGAGCATCCTATACTTCTCCTCGCCGAAGCGGTGATATGGTAGGAGCTCAAGCCTATCAATACCAAGTGAATCCACATATTCTATGAGCCGGCATATCCCACTCTCTATATCGATGAAGTTATATCCTGGTACTACTGGAGTCCTAATGATGATGTCAACGTCTTTCCCGGCGAGGTACTCTAGGTTGCTTATAATTAGTTTATTTGAGACGCCTGTAAACATTTTATGCCTCTCGTCATCCAATGCCTTGAGATCATAGTATAATAGGTCTATATAACCAGCTACCTCCTCGAAAGCTTCTCGTGGGACATGGCCACAGGTCTCCACCACAGTATGGACACCGTGTTTCTTAAGCTCCCTAAGTAGTCTAGATACAAAGGAATATTGATATAAGGGTTCTCCACCTGATAAGGTCACTCCCCCATATCTATAGAATACCCTATCCCTGAGGACCTCCCTAATGACCTCTTCAATAGACATTTTCCGGCCGCATATCTCAAGGGCATGGGATGGACATACCTCTACACATATTCCACATACATCACATTTCCCCCTATCTATGGCTAGTGGTTCACCCAAGTCTGTTATGGCGTCTCGGGGGCATTTAGGGATGCAGTCCATACATGATATACACCTCATGTACCTGAATAACAGCTCTGGAGAGGGGTTTTGGCTCTCCGGGTTATGGCACCATAGGCAGTGGAGGGGGCATCCTTTGAAGAATACCACCGTCCTTATACCAGGGCCGTCTCCAAGTGAGAACCTCTGTATATCGAATATAAGGGCATATTCCTCTCTATTCATGGCCAGCTATCCTTTATACTCATATCTACATATTATCTCATCCTGAATCTCCCTAGGCAGGTCTATAAAACGTGCACTATACCCGGATATCCTCACCAATAGATCCCTATACTTCCCAGGGTTTCTCTGGGCATCCCTAAGGATATCGGCTGACAATGCGTTGAACTGCATGTGGAAACCCCCTAGTCTATGGTATCCCCTAAGCAGGCCTATGAAGATCCTCCCTTCCTCAGCCCCGACTATCCTGGGGTTGAGGGTCAATGTATATGCGAAGCCGTTTGAGACCTTAGTGAGGTCTATCTTGGTGACGCTCCTAATCGATGCCGTAACCCCCTTCTCACCACCCATCCTCGGGCCAATGTCATTAGCCAACGGCTTCCCAGACTTTCTACCAGAGGGGAGGGCTCCGGTGAAGAGGCCGAAGCCCACGTGTGTGGTCATGGCATGTATACCCAGCCTATACTTCTCCCCATAGAAGTTCCTCATACCACTGACTATCTCATATAGCATGTCTACAAGGAGCCTAGCATATTTATCCACCTGATCATCGTCATTCCCATACTTGGGGCATTTATAGAGTAGGTAGTTGAGGAGCTTCTCATATCCACGGAAATCCTTCTTCAAAGCCCTTCCAAGCTCCTCCAAGGAGACTACCCCGTCTATGAAGACAGCCTTCTCAATAGCCGCGAGGGAGTCGACTACATCAGCGAAGCCAGCTATATGGACACCCCTAAAATTATATTTTGCCCCGCCCTCGGTGACATCCAAACCCTTTTCGAAGCAGCCTCTTATACATATCGACATCAGGGGAGTCGGTTTCAGAACCATATTAGCATATTGATATGCATTTGCAGCCTTCACGGCGATTGATAATAGGCTTTTGAGGGATTCACGGTAATACGCTATGAATTCATCCATAGACTTTATACTCGATAAGCTAGGCCTATCAACATATTTACTACTCGGTAAGTCGTCTCTAAACAATGTCTCCAACGGCTTAGCCAAGTTGAAGAATATCGCCGCGGTATTGTTGAAGCCCACGCCACCTGTTGACAGGCCTACACAGCCTACAATGCCATAGTCCCGGGCCTCCTCAAGAGAGGCGCCGTCTCCCATCAAAGCCTTTATACCGATATCATCATAGACAACCGCCACGGCGTTTACACCAGCCGCCAAGACATCCCTAACCGCATTATATAGCCTCTCTGGACTGTCCCTAGAGAAGCGTACAATGAGGTTTGGATTCGGCATGTTATTCTCCTTAATAGCCTCGATAACGATGTAGCTGAGCTCATTCGTGGCATCCCCACCTGATCTATCCACTCCACCCACGTTTAGACCCTGGGTAGTGGACATGCCTCCGAAGTACATCGTAGCCAGGGAGTCGTATAAAGCAACTATCTCATTAACCTTGAGGAAGAGGTTTTTAAACAGCCTAAGAGCATACTCACGATCCCCATCATAATACTTATAGAGATACTGGTCTATCCTGCCGAAGGATATTCCATGCTCAAAATTCTCGATATGGACAGCCATATGGATGAACCATATGAATTGGATTGCCTCATGGAGATCTCGAGGCGGGTTCTCTGGGACATGCATACATACATCCGCTATCTTAAGTAGCTCACGCCTCCTAAGCGGGTCACCCTCCTCCTCAGCCAACTCCCTGGCGGCCTCAGCATATCTATGGGCATATTTAATCAGGGCCTCGGCTATAATCACAACAGCCTTGTAAAATGGTATTTTACGTAGGGCATCCGGATCCTTATCCGCCTCCTCACCCAGTATCTTTATCTTCTCCCTAGCCTTCTCAAGATAGTATTTTAGGCCTCTTGATAAGAGGGCTGGATAGTCTAGTATGGCGTGGGCGATTCCACCCACCTCCGTGGGAATATATAGCTCGGCCCATAACGCTACATCCACATACTCCTCTGGAACCACTTCCCGGGCATATGTATTGAAGTTATACTCCCTCCAATAGGGGTATATCTCCTCCTCAAAGACCCTTATATCATCTTCAGAGACCCTAATCGGGTTTACATGCCTCTCACCCAGGTTCCGGAGTTCACCCATGATATTTAGGCCCGTCGCCTCAGGCCTGGGAACCGCTATAGGGATATCCTCATCGAATGTCCCGACTATAAGCTCATCAGGCCTAATAACAATAGGGAGGTTCTCCAGCACCAGCCTGAGGCCCTCAGCCATCCTAATGATATTGGGTTTACCCGGGTTCTCGCGAAAAGCCTTTGTATAGTAGTAGGGTATGGCTATGCTGAAGCGAGGCTGTCTACGCACAGCCTCATCTAGGGGAGGGTGTGTCCTATAGGAACCCATAAATAAAATGATGATGAGCCGACTGTAAATAAGTTTTATAACAGATTTATACCCCGTGTTTTACATATGGAAAGTCATCGCTCCAACTCTATCTCCTCAAGGGACTTACCCTTGGTCTCATAGGGCTTAAGCAGTAGAGTGAGTATCGGCACGGCGAGGTTAAGGACGCCTAACACAGCCCAGAAACCCCCCATCTCGGGGAATAAACCGAGTAGGAAGGCTGCCAATAGGGGGCCGCCGACATATGCGAAGCGGGCTATTGTAGATACCCACCCTAGGCATGCCCCCCGGATATGGGTGGGGAATACCTCGGGGATGTATATTATTATCCATGTATACATGAAGGAGAGGAAGAACCAGACCACTATATAGACAATCGGCTGTAGACCTATGGGCCCAAGTCCAAATATCATTAGGAGGATGAAGATGAGTATGCTGCTAAGTATTATGGCTCTACGCCGGCCAAGTTTATCCATGGCCCAGCCCGAGACTATTGTAGCGAATATCGCTGATAAGCCTCCTACTGTGTAGATCATGCTCCAGTCGGTGTCTGTATAGCCCCTTATATTGATGAGGTAGTAGGCTGCCCAGCCACCGAAGATATAGTCGAGGAGCCAGACGCCCCATATTATAGAGGCGTATACAATGTAGAAGAAGTCCCTCCTAGTCAGGAGGTTTAGGCTCAATAGCTTACCGCCCATCGGGTCCCTATGCTCGACATTCCTCCACCTAGTGGTCTCGTCCATGAAGAGCCATAGGAATAGGGTTATCAGCATCATTATAAAGACGACTCCATATAGCCATCTCCAGCCCCAGATCTGGGGGATGAACATCCCCGCTATTCCATATAGGGGGATTAGGCCGATGAAGTAGGTGATCGCGAGTAGACGGCCACGTGTCTCAGGCGGGGCCTCCTCCGTTATGGGTATGGTCCACATGTTGGAGATTGTGGCGTAGATTATCATGGCGTAGAATATCATGAACATGTGGAATGACGTGGCGAAGAAGACTATCCCTATTGAGGGGAGGCCCATCATTAGGATGAGGACTAAAATACCTTTTTTACGCCCAAGGTAGTCGGCGAGCCAGTTGAGGAGGAATATGAAGAACGTTGGTATCAGGTAGATGCTCTCCCAAGTGGAGAACTCGACGGCTGTGACGCCGAATTCATCGAGGGCATATGGGATTACGGTTGTACGTATAAGGGAGAGGTACTGGTCCATTAGGGCTACGAGGCCCATTAGAAACACGAGGAAATAGATGTATCTCTTTGACCTAGAAGCCTCCATAAAACAAAAACATAGTAGACAAACAATATAAAAGGAATATGAAAATGACAAGAATCAAGTATCGGAATATAAGGTATAGATATGTATAAGGTAAAGGAAAAAAGATACGATGATGAAATGAAGGGGCTTATCCAGTTATGTTGCTGAGGAGTAATGTGGTGTTGGAGGCAGACTCACTCCTCCACTGAATAGGAATTATATGGACACCCAGTTTAACACTATCCAGCTTCTCACAGTAGTCGAGGAGGCTGTTTATCACCCCGGTTAGGTGGGAGACATACTCCTCGTCAGTCATGCCCCCAAACTTCTCTAGGCTGGAGTCTATTGCTCCACCGCCCAGGACCTCCATAATCCTCCTATTTAGATACGGGACGACGCTAACCAAGATGGGGATAGGCTTGTCCCCCCGATACTCCCTATCCAACTCCCTTAAGACGGTCAAGAGCCTATCAGGTTCGAAGGTTACCTGGGTCTGGAAGAAGCATATGCCCTGACCAAGCTTATACAAAACCCTCTTATATTCATCACTCCTATTCTGGATGAGGACACCACCCAGATAAAACTTCTTTGGAGAGGTCTTATACAACTGGCCGTCGACAACAATACTGCCCTCCTCAAACCCACGGATCACGGCCAACGCATCGCTATAGGATATTGAGCCCTCGATACCCACATCCCCACCCAGTATAAGCAGGTTATTAATACCCAGGATACATGCACCGATAAGCCACCTGGGGAGAGTATACCTATTCTCCACAGACACGACGATATGGGGAATCGACTCTATATTCAACATGGATTGAATGAGGTGCCCGACAACTATCGGGTCTGCAGAGATATTACCCATAGGGTTGTTTAGGGTGTTGATACCTATTATCCACCTACCGAGGCCATGCTCCCTAAACAACTCGGTGAAGATATTTAGGCTGGAGGATTCCCTAATAAGCGGTGCCTCCAGCGTTACAGGGATTCTTCTACTCGCCATAAGATCCTCGAGACCCTTCATTAGGCTCACTTCATAGAATAATTATGCCTTTACTAGATTTTAATTATTATAAGACGATGAAGTTCATTGGGTGTACATTAAACAAATAATAAGTTTAGCCGTATAAATCTATATATTTTAATCATGGTTGTATTGAGGGGCCTATAATGTATGAGGGGTATATAGTGGGGATTTTCCCGAGGAATGACTCCCTTATAGACACTTGGAAGAAGTGGGAGAGGGGAACTGTTGATGATGGTGTTTTCAGGGAGGTATTGGATGAGGCCCTTGATTATGTTGTTAGGAACCAAGTTGTAGTGGGACTATCCTATGTACATGATCCCCAGATAGATTGGCATGATATGTTTAGACCATTTACTGAGCTGGAGAATGTCTCTGCAGGCCCGTTAACAAGGTTCTTCGAGAACAACACCTTCTTCAGGAAGCCGGTTATAAGGGATGTGGTTGAGTATGAGAAGGGGTTCATAAACAGCTATGTTCATAGGGATAAGATGCCTAAGGGTAGGAGATGGATAGTTACCTTACCCGGCCCATATACATTCTATAGGTTATCTGAATATAGGGATGGAGATACTGGTAGAAAGTCTATAGTGAACATGGTCAGTGGCGCTATGGATGACCTGCTTAGGGAGGGATACGAATTTATTGTCTTAGCCGAACCTGCATTGGCATACTATTCAGACGTTGACTGGGATATTGTAAGTGGATTCTATAAGCCTCTAAGGGAGACTGGATTAAAATATAGGATCCATCTTTATTTCGGCGATGTAAAGGATAGGATAAGTCGTCTAATGGAGATAGCTCCATATGGATTCTCAATAGACACGTCCTACACTAGTTTAGAGGAGCTGGAGGGACTTGATTTAGACACTCTTGTCCTAGGCGTAGTCGATGCACAGAACACGTTGATGGAGAATGTCGATGACACCGTGAATAAGATTAGGAGTCTAAGGGAGAAACTGGGTTGTAGGAATATCGCTATAACCAATAACACTGATTTCGACTACCTCCCATATGAGGTTGCTGAGGCGAAGCTCATGTTGTTGAGTGAGGTTTTGAGGAGGTTGGGAGCATGAAGATACCGATCCTACCTACACAGGAAATTGGGAGTTATAGGAAGCCAGACTATCTGATAAACCTATGGAAGAGATATATGGCTGGGGAAGGGGTTGAGGAAGAGCTTAATAAGGCGATTGAAGAGGCTAGTATAGAAACGATAAAGTTACTTGAGGACGTTGGCCTAGATATCGTTTGGGACGGTGAGATGCATAGGTGGGAGATGTACTATCATCCAGTTACGTATATCAAGGGAATCCAGTTTGTAGGGCAGGTCAGGGTATTTGACAATAGGTATTTCATCAAGGGAAGCGTTAGGAACGAGCCTAAGCTGGTGAAAAACTATCATCTAGAGGAATATCTTTTTATCAAGGAACGCGCGTCTAAGCCAGTTAAGCTACCTATTACAGGGCCATATACAATAGCGGATTGGAGCTTCAACGAATACTATATCTGGAGGTGGAAAAAACAGGAGAAGGACCCGAGGAAAATCAGGTATAACGCCAAGAGAGACCTAACCATTGCATTGGCGGAGAACGTTATAAACCCGATTTTAAAGGAGTTATCTAGACATGGGGTGTTCAGGATACAGATTGATGAGCCTGCTGCCACGACGCATCCAGATGAGATGGAGATTTTTGTAGAGGCGTTTAACAAGGCGGTTGAAGGCGTCGACACTACGATAACCACGCATATATGTTATAGCGACTACAGCATACTCCTACCATACATGAACCAGATGAAGACCGTCCAGTTCGCACTGGAATTCGCCAATAGAGATACGTGGGAGAAGGGTCTAGACGACGATAAGAGGAGGGGATATCATTTCCTAAAAGAATTGAGTGAGTATTCTTACGAGGGCGAGATCGGGCTAGGCGTGATAGATGTACATACAAACAAGGTAGAGCCTGTTGAGCTGATCATGGATAGAATAGAATATGCCCTGAAATATATCCCAGCGGAGAAACTCTTCATCAACCCAGACTGTGGATTAAGGACGAGGAGCAGGGATATAGCAGCAGAGAAACTCAGGAATATGGTTGAGGCGACAAAGAAAATACGGGAGAAATACGGGTTTGAAAACTAAATCTCTGCCTTAATATTTTTAATATTATCTTACAATAGTTACACCAAGGATTTATAGGCATCTAGTATTTTATCTATAACTGTGCTCCATCGATGTTGCTGGGCCCACTTAACATCTTCACGAGCTGGTTTAGGAGGGTTTTCCATAATGCTTGTCAACTCATTTACAGATATTGATACAGTGTGACTCTTTATATCCCTTGGTATGATTGCGTCGTCTAGGGTTACGACAGGCCTTCCACATGCCAAGGCCTCTACTATAGGTAGGCCGTATCCCTCTATCATACTAGGGAAGATGAGGAGGTCTATAGAGGTGTAGAAGTCAACTAGCTTGTCATCGGGCCAGAAACCCAAGAATTTTATCCTCTTATCGCCTCTGGCCAGCCTCATCAAGTATGCTTTGTATTTAAGGTCTCTTGTGTCCCCCGCTATCCAGAGCTCACCCCCATGCCTTGAAGCCTTATATGCCTCAATAAGGAGGTCTACACGCTTCCTAGGATCTAGGTAGCCTAAGAAGCCTATCCTAGGCGTGTCATCTGGCTTAGGCTTATCGACCAAGGTGTCTGGAATACCGTTGGGGATAACCACGACCTTCTCAGGATCTATATCTGTGGATTCAATTAGCTGATAAGCCACTTCCTCAGAGACGGAGACGACTATATCCGCATTGACGGCTTTCATAAGAGTATGTTTAAACCAGGTCTTTGTCAGGAGCCACTCAACAACATTAGATGTATAGTGGGTCTTCACCAGGATCCCCGCATAGAATAGGGGGATGAGGTCGTGGACAGTGGCGACTGTAGGTTTCTCACCGTATGGGAGGTAAATTGATTCAATAACCTGAGTAGCATGATAAACATCACAGTCTCGCGGCATCAACATCGGGATGCCTACGAGGGAGTAGAGGAAGTAGTGGGTGAGGGAGTCGGGCATAAACCACTGGAGCCACATATCCTCAGAAACCCCATAAACATCATAACCCCTCTTGAGAAGACCCTCTCTGAGGGACATGGCATAACGGCCAATACCACCATTCCTAAGACTAAAATATCTTGCAAGTAGACAGATATCCATGAAACCAAGTCACCCATCCCTACATATAATTTTAATTGAGTTTACCTAATCTAGTTTTAGAGTCTATTGACTGCCATAGCGAAATCTCTAACGAACGACTCCCAAGAATAGTATCTTGCTATATTATCTCTGTATCTTTCAACTTTAAAGAGACTTATATTCTCTATAGCATAGGACAAAGCATCAACGAATTTATTGAGAGAGGCTTCGGAATCCATATATGGAGGAGTTATACCTATGTGGGGAATAATCTTTTTCTCTGGATAATGAATGAGGGTTGGGCTAACCACTGGCTTCCCTAAGGCCAGTGCTTCAACTAAAGCCATAGCTATGCCTCCATAGAATATCTGCCTTGTGGCTGGGAGGAAATACAAATCCGATGCCTTCAAAAGACTTAGATATTCATTATGTGGGAGATAAGGGTAGGCATGTACACCGATGCTCCTAAGGAGAGGTACTAGAGACTTACCTACACCCACGGCAACCATATTAATTCTCCTATTAACTCTATTCAGTATACCGTTGTAAATCTTTGTAATTAAATGAGCTCCCTTCAATACACTAATCTCTCTCTTTGGCTCACCAACATAAGTAAACAGTAAAATTGAGTCAGGTGGAAAACCATAGTGTGCCCTGATAATTTTTTTCTCCTCCTCATCAACTACCGTTAATTTCTTAAAGTCAATAGCCATATCACGCCTAATAATATAAGCTTCAACTCCGAGAGATAAGAGGTAATCCCTTTCAAATTCAGTTAACACAAAAATTACGCCTCTAACCTTTTTCAGAAGATGCTCAACAATAAACCTAACGCCCTTCTCAGGGTAGTATATAGGGAGGAAACTGGATTTGAAGTTGTTTGGAGGGGGAGATCCATGGTGTTGAAGAATCATAGGATACTCTTTTAAATTAGATAGTATAATAGCTGAGTTAAGAGCACGATATCCATGAACATATGGAATAAAACCTTCTTTAGATACAAGCCTTTTAACGAGATTAGCCATTAAAATTGATAGGTCTCGTATAAACATATCATTTAACGTTTTAGAGGGAAAAGATATCGGTGCAAGCACAAGCGGGATACCATGAATGACCCTATATCTAAAATATCTTGATCTATGGGGTCTTATACATAACGCATCAAATCTGCCAATATCCCTTAAAGCCTTAGCCGTCTTAAAATGCCACCCGATCCCCCATATCTCGGGTATTTCCTTATCCAATTGAATGTGCATAGAGTGATGAAGAACACTAGCTATCTTTACATCCCCAGTTAAGCAGTGATCTATTAACATATTCATCATGATTATACCTCAGCATCACTCAAATTAAAAATAGAAAGCCTCAGGCTAAAACCATTTTCCAGGGGGATAAAACTCGTCAACCATCTCCATCAAACCGAGGTTCTCCAATCGCTCGACAATAAACTCTTTGAGAACATAGTCTACAGTAGTTTTTGGCCTAACCTCCTTTAAGAAAACCCTTTTGATATCTAGATTAGAATAGTTAGATATAATTTCGAACCATTTAGCAGGGTCTCTAAAGACTTCTTCATAATATATACACATACCATCGGCGTCATCCGATTGAACGTATCCATGATAGTTGGAGTATGTCCAGACAATAAGCATTTTGTCCAGATAATCAAGAGATTTATAGGAGAGGCTGAATTTATTAGAGAGAAGTCTATAGTCATCCTCTATAAAAAATTGCCTCCCACTCCAACCTATCCATGGAAGTAGATGCTTCAAGAGAAATCTCCCTGCGAAGGAGGATCTATGATTATGAATATATTGAAAGACTTTGAAGCGTTTACCCAATATACTGAGGGTCATGGATATCCATGTATCGACCGGATTTCTAATGATATGTATAAACTTAGAGTCATATTTCATAGACAAGTCTCTGAGGATAAAATGACATCGGTTGGTCTTCAAAAAGACAGGTTTATCACCAGAGGCGAGGAGATCAAAGAGAGGTTTGACATCCTCTATGGAAAACGGGAGTATATCACCTGAAAACCTCTCTACCAACCTACCATGTATACGCCTATATGCAGGGGCAACCCTCCTAAAATAATCCGTTTTATACCCATTCCAAGCGTAGAAGCCATGAAGAAATATGCTATGTTCACTCTCCATCTCACTAAAAAGACGGGGGTTGAGCGGCTCATAAAGTGCTAGTACATCCGGGTTACTCTCCTCCAAGATATGGTAGAAGAACGAAGTTCCAGATCGATAGTATCCGTTGAAGATGAGTCTAATCATAGTCTACTCATAAGAATAATATGTCATGTAGCTAAACAATAATTTGAACATGTATTTATACATAGAAAATATTTAGGGACCCCTAACCGTTTAAAAATAGTTAATTTTTCCTTCAAGCAATTCATATTATGGGTGAAATCCAATTGAATCTAAAAATAGATGCAATAAAAAACTATCTAAACGAAGTATTTGGTAAAAATACTGAACTAGTTAATGTAGAGGTTCTGGGAGGAGATACTTACCAGAAAGAAGATATAAAGGGATATGGATATGGAACACCTCTATTGATCACGGCTAAGATTAATAAGGAAGTTAAGAAGCTCGTTTTAGGCACGGTTAGACCTGGTCAATTTGGTCATGATTACATGTCTGATAGAGCAGGGATATTAATATGGAATCATACTGCGTTTAATAAACTGCCTAGACATGTTAAGTCGATTGACCTAGGGTATTTTACAAAAGAAGGCAGGTTAAAATCAGTTAATAATCCGATGGAGTTCTTCCAACTACTGGAGTACGTAGAGGGGAAAGAGTATTTCCATGACTTAAATAGGATTGGAGAATCTAGTAGATTGACTGAATTGGATGTTGTTAGGGCGAGAGTCCTAGCCGAGTATCTGGCTGAGATACATAGTGTAAAGAGAGATGATCCTCAGCTTTATAGGAGGAGGATTAGAGACTTAATTGGGCATGGAGAGGCGATCATGGGTCTAATAGACTCATACAAGGGAGATGAGGATTTTCTAGAGGAAGATGAGTTAAAAGAGATTGAGATAAAGTGTGTGGAGTGGAGGTGGAGGATTAGGGATAAGGGATATAGATTGAGTCAGGTGCATGGAGACTATCACCCGTGGAACATACTATTCACAGATGAAACAGAGTTTATGGTTTTGGATAGAAGTAGGGGGGAGTGGGGTGAACCGGCAGACGATGTAGCGGCTATGACGATAAACTACCTATTCTTCAGCCTAATCCACCACGGAGAACTGAGAGACACCTACCTAAAGCTGTGGAGAGAGTTTATCGAGACATATCTAGATAAGACCGGTGATGAAGAGATCTTCAGGGTTATACAGCCCTTCTACGCATGGAGAGGATTGGTTGTAGCGAGCCCAATATGGTATCCAAACCTAGAATATAGGATTAGAAGAATGCTATTCAACTTTATACACAACATCCTAGATACAGAATATGTAGATTATAAGAATATAGGGAACTACTTCAAGTGAGGAAATATGAAGAAGAAAATAAAAGAACCATTTGCAGTCTGGCTAACAGGCATACCATCATCAGGAAAAACAACACTAGCTCGGGGACTATCGGAGAAACTAAGGGAGATGGGTGTGAAAGTAGTTATACTGGAGTCGGATGAACTCAGGAAACTCCTGACTCCCAACCCCCAATATACCGAAGAAGAACGGGACTATTTCTATAGAGCCATGGCAGTAATAGGAAGATATCTGGTTGACAATGGAATAAGCGTAATATTCGACGCCACAGCACACAAAAGAAAATACAGAGAAAATGCCAGAAAACTAATTAAAAATTTTATCGAAGTATATGTATACGCGCCACTTGAGGTCTGCCTAAAAAGAGATGTTAAAGGACTATATAGCAAAGCACTAAAAGGAGAAATAAAAACACTACCAGGACTACAAGAGCCTTATGAAGAACCTCCAGAACCAGATGTTAAGTTAGAAACACATATCGAAACAATTGAAGCATCTCTTGTCAAAATAATAAGTGTTATTAAAACCCTACCTTAAATGTGCTTATGATTTTAAATTAACTTTCAAAGCCACACCTTATCCAGATTAGCCGCGGGATACGGCCCTTCTTTAATTTCTAGGACTGTAGACCTAAGTTGATATTCCACACTATGAGGACATCTCATTATTATTCCTTCTCCCTTAGATAAATCCAGATTTGCAGTGATAGAATTATCATCCATTGAATATAGCTTGATGTTAATTTTTCCATCTAATACTATTAGACATTCAGTACCAATTCTTTCCCCTATTGCAGTTCTTTTATGATAATGAGGGTTTACGGAATATCCTTTTTTCCTATGTGCAATCCCCAAATGAATGCCCCACTCTATTGGAATAGACACAAAAATGGTTTTATCCTCTTTAGTAATAGTGGATAAACTAAAAATAACCGCTATAAGAGAACCAGTCTTATCGTATATTTTCTTTATGTAACTTTTTGATTGTTTCGGCAACTGTTATAACCTCCTCTTCGGATATTCTAGGCCCACTTGGTAAGTTTATACCATGTTCAGACAGGTAGGTTGAAATGGGATAATCTGATATTTTATTAACATATGGTTTAAACACCGGCATTAAATGTAGAGGATAGAAAAACCTTCGCGTGTCGATACCTTTTTTCTTTAATTCAGTGATAAGCTCATCACGGGACAAACCGAATTCTTTTTTATCAACCAATATTGAGTATAACCAGTAGGAAGGAGAAGCCCATGGCATATTTGGATGTAACTCTATACCTGGGACGTCTTTTAAGATATCTGAGTAGATTTTAGCTATTTTATTTTTTATAGCAATAAGCTTTTTTATCTTTGAAAGCTGTGCAAGACCTATCGCAGCTTGTATATTAGTCATTCTGTAATTAAAACCAATTGTTACATGCCAATACCTTGGACGCATTCCATGATCCCTCATCAGTCTAATTTTATCAGCCAATTCATCATCATTAGTAACTACCATTCCACCCTCTCCCGTAGTTATTATTTTATTGCCAAAAAAACTGAATACACCTATATCACCCATTGATCCTACCCTAGTATTTTTATATTCGGCACCATGTGCCTCAGCTGCGTCCTCTATGACTAACAGTCCATTTTCATTTGCGGCCTCAATTATTTGATCCATATCTGCTGGATGCCCATACAAGTGTACTGCAATGATCACTTTCGTTTTATCAGTTATTGCCTCTTTTACTTTAACTGGATCAAGACACCAATAGTCTCTGTTTACATCGACAAATATTGGTTTTGCACCAGTCAATAACACCATATTAGCCGGAGAAGCAAAAGTAAGATCTGGCACAATTACCTCACTAATATGAGTAACTCCTAATGCTAAGAGGGCTAAGTGTAATGCGACTGTCCCATTTGAAACGGCAATAGCATGTTTAACACCGATAAAATTAGCGAAACTTTTCTCAAACTCTTTTACATAGGGGCCTTGACTACTTATCCAACCACTTCTTACAGCGTTTAAAACATATTCTTCCTCCTCTTTACCTATATCAGGATTAGCAACAGGTATCTTCATAACTATCACAAGACCATTAATTTATCACATTTTCAAAGCTCTGGTGATTATCTTTGCTTCACTTGGATAGTTTGGAGCATCCCACGGAAAGCTTTCACCATTTAACCATGCTTCCCACCTTTTTAGATCCGCGTCGACCATTATCTTTACAAGCTCATTAAAACGAATTCGTGGCCGCCATCCTAATTTTCTCTCAGCCTTACTATAATCGCCAGAGAGACATGGAACATCAAGTGGTCTAAAAAACTTCTTATCTATTTTGACATATTCTTGCCAATCAAGACCTACTATATCAAATGCCCTCTCTACAAACTCCTTAACACTATGCGACTCACCAGTTGCAATTATGTAATCGTCCGCCTCTTTTTCTTGCATCATCATCCATATGGCCTCAATATAATCAGGAGCGTACCCCCAATCACGCTTAGCATTAATATTACCAAGTTTCAACTCTTTACTAAGTCCAAGCGCTATTTTAGCTACTTCATTACTGATCTTTCTAGTGACAAATTCTAATCCTCGAATTGGTGACTCGTGATTAAACAGGATGCCGTTTACAGCAAATATATTATAAGCCTCCCTATATACCTTGGTTATCCAATATCCATATAATTTTGCAACTGCATAGGGACTCATTGGCTGAAAGGGAGTATTTTCATTACACTTAGCACACTCATACTCACCATTAGAGTTTTTCCGCCACCCACTCCAACCGAACATCTCACTTGTACTTGCGAAATAAAATTTTACATCTGGACATATATGTCTAATTGCTTCTAAAAACCTAGTGACACTTAGTCCAGTAACATCGCCGGTCGAGATAGGAGTTTCAAAACTTGCTTGAACGAAACTCTGAGCAGCAAAATGATATACTTCATCCGGTTCACTAATTTTTAAGGCTTCTAAGATACTGGTGGCATCAGTTAAATCGAAGGGAATGAGATAAACTTTTTCAAATATATTTAAATATTGTAGTCTCCAAAAATTAGGAGTACTAAGTCTACGATAAGTTCCGTAAACCTCATATCCTTTATTCAAGAGAAAATTCGCCATGTACGCCCCATCTTGACCAGTAATACCCGTAATTAATGCTGTAGACGCCATTCCTTCGCACACCTCTCATTAATTAATATTCTTAATGAATTAAATACACTTGATATAGACAAAGAAGTTGTATCTAAAATAATAATATTTGAATATTTAGTAGCCAAAAGCATATAATATTTTTTTTTAAAAGATATCTCCACTGGATTTACGATATCCTTTTTTCTTTTTGTAGCCATCTTTGCGGATGCTATAAAGAAAATCGGTATATTCTCTTTAGCTGAAAGATACTTATCAATATATTTTCCGATAAATTTACCGTATTTCTTTAAAAAGTGAGTAGAACGACAATCCCAAATTATGTCAATAATGGTATCTATTATGCTTCTATCGAAAATAATTACATTACAACGTAGTACACTGGCTAAAACCTTTATAAAAGATATAACGAACAAAGTATCCAAGAATAGTAAATATGGGTAAGTATTACACAACACTCTATCAACCCAGAAAACATGAATAGGAATTATTGATTCATTACTTTTTTTAATAATTATAGTTCTCTTGGTTAGTTTAGCATATATATATAGGATATAGGTAAATATAGGGAAGGACCGGGACCAAATGCGGAGCACCCTTATATTAGAATTCCTGAGAAATATCTCTAATAAAATAGCTTGGGTTGATTTGCCTGCTCCGTCTGTACCACTAATAATTATATTCATGATTATAATTATTAAGGTATGAACTGGAAAAAATTAAAGATATATTCAATAAATAAAATTTTTAAATCGTGAAATCACAACTCTTTTATTATGTACTTTTTTTATATATGACCATGCATTATAGCCATATTCTTTTATTACCTCAGGTTTCTCAAGTAAAAATCTTAGCGTATTAAATATGTGCTTAACGATGTTATCTCTTCTAATAATAATACCTCTTTTATTCTTTGATACTATGTCATTTAAACTTTGAACATCAGTTGAGACTATACAGTTACCATAGGACATGGCTTCCAATACAGTAAGTGGAGGATCTACAGCAATGCATGTTAGAGCAGGATACAAAAAAATATTATTTTTCATTAGTATATTATCCTTTTCATTTGGTTCCAAGTTTTTTAATACAACATTTATGTTACGTTCGATATTTAATTTTTTAATACATTTTTTTAGAGAACGATACATTTCGAGGTAATTTGTATATCCTTGTTTTGATAGATAAATGAAAAAATTAAACTTGTTACTATATTTTTCGGTTAAAAGTTTCATAGCAACAAGAATCTTATCAAAAGGAAAACGGTGGTAATTAGCATGTCCAATATAGGTAATATTAATTGGATCTCCAATTTTCTTTGAAACCTTATTTATATTAGTTTCAATAGGAACAGGAACATAAAAACAATGTGCACCTAATCTTTTACAAAATGAATAAGTTTCAGGACTGGGTGTTAATATATTTAATTTTTTATTTATTCTGCCAAGCACGATTAAAGTAAACACTCTCAATAATGTTAGTCTGTCAAATAGATTCCTTAAAGAATATTGATAAACATATACACGTCTACTTTTTATTAAGATGTTATGAGGAATAGACATTAAAGGAAAATGCATTACATGTAAATCAGTACAATTTAAATCGAGATTATATATAGTTTCTAACCTATAAAAGGAAGATGGATTTGTAGCATAGAATATAATTGTTGAAGCGTTAGATGGTTCGTATTTTTTTGCGAACCCTCTTACTTTATCAATAATCGAGAGTACAAACACATTATCATACATATTACCTAGTAACTCAATATAATTTCTAGATAATACGACTTCACCCATATTCCATGGTTTGTGAAGACCATATGTTATAACTAAAGCATTCAAACTCCTCACTCTAAATTTATCGCTCTGAATAATCTAACTAAAAATATTTTGTTCTTGAAATTAGTAAATACCAATGGTAGACTTTTCCTCGAATTTTTTTCCCTAACTTTTTCGAAAAAAGCTCGTAACAATATTTTATAAGGATACTTATAGGGAATCAATTTAACTAAAAAATCGTTAAAAGGTATTAAAACTAAGTCTCTATGTAATTTTTCTATAGTATTTTCTACAAACTCAATAGCATTATGGTCGTTAATTAACTTTGCCAGATGATAAGATACAGAGAAATACACTGTAGTGGCTATTGTTAAATTATTTTCTTTGACAATCTTTATAAACCTGCTAAAAAAGTCGGGAGATGAATAACTGGAACTAAATGAATGAATGTACATAAAATCACGTAAAAGATATGAAAGGTTCTTATATATTGAATGAGCAACTACTGTAGCAAGTTCAGCTGCCGGAGATAATAGATATGTGTCAAAATCATCAACAAACAATTTTATCCATGGATATATTTGGGATACTCTATATTTTTTTACATATCTTGATAAATTTTTTTTGTCGATATATTCAAATCCTCCGATAGATATGATATTATAAATGTCGATCATAACAGGGTCCGGTTTAAAGTTAGTTTTATAGTCTTCCAACGTAGTACAATAATAGTAGGTTTCCATGATCTTAAAACCTTGGCTAAGCAACATATTTACAATTTGATTATAATTATTAAAACATAGTATGTCTATATCGGCTATCGCCTCTTCGAATGGAGGTAATGTCTTGAATATAGCATATTTTATATTGCTCTCTTTAAGTATCGTTGTTATTTCCTTTAACGTCTCAAATATTCTTACTAATCTGTTGACATGATATATGTATCTGTATGATTTCTTACGCAAGTTTGGAGATAAGGATAATAAATAAGTAAGTGGAATTTTGTTTATCTCTGCAAACTTATGTAACTCAGCATTATAAACGTTACTTGGTTTTTTCTTAATTAATTCGGATATGTATTTTTTTCTCATCATTAAATGGCTTATTAACTGTTTTCATTTATATAATTAGAAAAATAAAGGCCTAATTAATTTAGCCAAGACTATAAAAAGGTTTATTTAAAAGTTATTTTGCGCGTGGATTTTAAACGTAACCTAGCGAGTTTATGGAATTCTTTAACTAAATCTGGATATGAATCTGCCAGATTTTCTTTTTCAAGAGGATCCTTTTGGGTATTATATAACTCCTTATTTTTAAGTTTTTCATAATAAATGAACTTCCATGGACCTATCCTTACTACAATAGCTCTTGGTTCATATGTAGTTATAAATTTATATCCTTTTCCTTTGTTAAATACAGAGGCTTCACTATAAAGTACTCGTGTTTTAAGATTATATTCTGGAAAACATGATATCGAGATACCGTCAACTCCATATAAAATGGAAGACGAATTTTCTTTTTTTATTAAGTCGGCAATAGTAGGGAGTAAATCGACTAAGGAAATGTTAATAGAGTCTATCTTGCATGAAGATAAATTAGGATTATAGAATATCAATGGAACCTTTAAAAGTTCATCGTACATATGTGTGATATTACTTATACCCATATGCCCAAAAGCACCATGCTCTCCCAGCTCTTCTCCATGATCCGAAGTTATGATGAGTATCGTATTCTCACTAATCTTTTTTTCATCAAGCCATTCAATAAACTTAGTAAGTATTTTTTCTATATATAATAATTCAGTTATTCTCATACTTTTAGCAAAGGTTATTAGTTTTTCTTTTATATCATGATTGAAATAATCGGTGCCAGTCTTAATAGATATATAAAGCATCAGGTACAAAAATATTAGATTCACTATATCAACTTGCTGAAAACCATAGTCATCAAAGGCATTATCATTTAGATAAATATTATATGGAAAGTGAAGATCGTTTAAATGACACCATACGAAAAAGTTCTTTTCACTTCTAATAACTTTATCTATAAATTTTTTAACAATACAGAAAACCTCATTAGCTGTAAATATAAGATTATTTATTTTAATGCCCTCATTTTTAATCATGTAATTTGATAAAAATGGAGGCATTTTAATCTTTATATTATTTATGAAGCGATGTATTTTCATTAAATATCTGGCATCTGTGTGATAAGCCATTAAGAGTGGTATATTTAAAAAAGATGGAGGATTCCTAGGATCATATACTTTTCGATAGAAACCCTCTATGAATACTTGAAATTTTTCTGAATAACCGAACCGTGAAGTTAGTATATCAGTATTAGGGATACCTAAATTGACGTATCCTTTCGAGTATAATATTTTTTGCAACGATAAATAATCACTGATACTGTGATACCCACCTTTTGTATAAGGATACAACCCTGTGAATATTGATTTAAAAGACGCCTTAGTATATGGAGCCGTCGCATATACATTTGAAAACTCTATAATATGTTTAGTTACATAGAGAGGCATTTTCTTTCTTAGAATTTTCAACCATTCATCATACCGTAAGGTATCAATAGTTATTAATATAATATTGGGATTCCTGATCTCGATAAAATTTTGATGCATGATAAAAAGGAAAATGATTAATATAACAATATTTTATTAGTTAACTTTTTTTCTAGAATTGTCTTGAGAGAACAAGATACCGTTTCTACAACACTTCTTCAAACACTCGAATCAATTTAGTGAGAATTCTCAAGTTATCAAATCTAGTTAATATATCCTCTCTATTTTTCAATCCCAGCTCTTCTATCTGGTTAATATCCATAGATATGAACTCATCAATAGCATCAGCAAATTCTTCTATGTCACCAGGATGTATGAAACGTATTCCTCGAAAGCCATTTACTTGCTCATAAATCCCTCCTATTTTAGAGACTATTAATGGTCTACCTCTAAGACACGCTTCTGATGCAACGTATCCCCAAGGTTCGAACCATATAGAAGGGATAGTTACTACTCCTATTATTTTATAAAGGGCTTCGTATTGTCTATAGTTTAGTTTTCGATGAGGAAATATTCTGAGGTTCTTTAAATTACTACGATAGCTCTCGTATATATGCTCTGCTTTAGTTATATGGAGCCAAGTGTTATTATGATGCTTATTAATCACCTTTACCCAAGCTTTCAACAATATTTCGAAACCTTTTAGGATGCTTACTCCCCCGAAATAACCTAGGTTTACTTTTTTAATACTAATAAATGACAAGTCTGGTAGAGGATTATGGATTACATGAGAAATACTCGCAAGCTGTGGAAGATGTCTAAGGAATATATTTTTTTGAGCATGAGACACAAATACAATTTTATCTACAAACTCCAGAAAATTCCTAAAATGTTTACTTAATGCTGAATTAAAGAAAGCAGATAAAATATTTTCTGAGAGTCTTTTATTTATAATATTGCTATATAAGGATATACATTCAATACAATCCCAATAACTGGGCGATAAACAGTTTCTCTTCCACTTCAAATTATATAACGAACCAATTGGACATGCTGGAAAGTAAGAATGTAAATGTAAAACAATAGGTTTTTTAAATTTAAGTCTAATTACAGGTATTGCTGTTTCCCAGCCGTTCATATAAATTACATCACAAACTTTAAATAATTTCCTAAACTGCGTAATTAAGATCAGCGATTTAATAGATGATACATATTTATTTAATATTCTGCATGGTATGCTATATATATACATATTCCCAACTTTCTTAATTAAAAAATCGGCATTACGCGAAAGAGTAATGACGTTTACGTTAAATCCATACTTACTCAGCATTTTTGAGAAGATGTAAGTTGCAAGTTCTCCTCCACTTCCTTCTGGCCAAAATAATTCTGATAACACTAATATATTCAATTTTATCTGAAATTTAATTAAATTTATTCAATGGTAATGGGTTTTTTAGCTTCTTATCTTTATTAATTGATATTTAATAATTAAACAAAAGAACATTATTAATTTAGCTTAGTTGTGCATATATAATAATAAATATTTTGCATCGCTATAAATCAAGTTCCCATTAAAATCATTTATTAATGATAAAGTTATTTTCTGTAATCTTACATGTAAACTAGGATTAACAATATACTTACTTTCAAGGAATGTTATTGAATGATCTATAAAAATTAATGTATCTCTGGGAGGAGTAAAGTTTTTTATAATCATATCATTAAGGAAGGTATTAATAGGAAGATAATCTATCTTAGAAAACAAACTTGAGTTACCGAAAATCACTGTAAACAGGGGCATATCCGCTTTTAGTAATCCTATACCATAAACATTTGATTTATAAGGGATAAATATTGTCATATGTTTAATCAATCCCATTTTTCTGGATGGGCACTCAACATAGGTAATAGATGGAAGCCAGAGGATATATATTATTAAGATTAAACTTATCATCGTCAAGATATAAAGATTTTTTGAAGAGATCTTTGACTTTAATTTAAAATGATACAATATGATAGCAATTAAAAAAGAAGAAAATGTTAGTGCAAACTGGTACGGTCTTAAGGAATTGGTTATCCATCCAATCCCGAAAACTACAAAAAGTACGTTAATCGTATAAAAAACAACCAAAGGAATACACCAGTGTAAGGGACGGATATCTCTAATATGATATTTAAACAATTTAAACAACAGCATGTATGGATAAAGTAATACAGAGGCTCCTATAATGCTTCTTATAAAAGTAAGTGTAGTATATTCTTGTTTAGCATGTCCTACTGAAAGCGATCCAAACATCCTTGGCTCAAATAACCCCCTGAACAAAGAGTCAACGAAATTAATCACTAATTCATATGTTCCTATAGTTATGTTTATCCATTGCATTATGTTCCAGCTTATAAATATTAATACGAAACACGCTAATGGCTTAGATAAATTATGTGCAATATTCTTATTTTGTACTATTCCATATGAGACAATTATAGTAACAAGTAATAAAGCAAGAGTTGAAAAACCTATGTGTGTTATAGTTAATAAAATGAAAATTAAAATCAAAGTAATACTAAAGCCAAGTGACCACTCTCTGTGCTGTTGTAAATAGGTTTTAATTATTAGGAATAAAAATAAAATGTATAAGGGTTCAGCAAATCCATATCTATTGGTAAATAGTAATACAAAAAATGTGCCTATAAATAACAATACCATATGAGAAGAAATAATCTTATCAGTAAGAACATATAGTGAAGTGAACATACTAAATATTGAAAAAACATACAATAAAGTTGGTAGTAAGTGAAGAATAGCACTAAACGGATTTATGGATGATATTTCAATAAATATAGTGGCAAGTATAGTTGCACCAAAAGAATCACTAGAATAAATATGATCATTTTTTAAAAGATAGAAAATTTCTGCTTGTTTATATAGTTCTGTTTGAAAGGGGTATTTAAATAGTAAGAGAGGTAAGTATATTATATATGCTAAAATCAAAATATAATATAATTTTGATGAACTTTTGTTTGTTCCCTTTGTATAAAGGGAGTTTATGTTAATAAGTAATACAAAATAGAATGTAATATAGTATAAAGGAGATAAGCCCATCAAAAATTCTTGAAAGCTAGAGATTTTTTCATCAAATACTCGAGAACTCAAAATAGATGTGATGAGGAGAAAACCAGTTACAATAACCAGTGATATATTTAAAAACAACCGTCTTTTCATTATAACATCTTCGAGATTAAATTTAATTATTTCTGTAGGAGTATATTTACTGTTTTGTGTATATTCTTAAGTCTCGTTGTGAAAATTGGCTCAATATCACCATTTGTATGGATAATATAAGGTCGTAAGGTTTTTTTTGAAATGAACTCGACTAATTCAGTAACGGATACGCCGATCTCTCTGAGGAATATAGGATTGTATTCAAATATTATCTGTATATCCTTAGATTTTGATATAAGTTTTGACATACCTCTTAATACATGTAATTCAGCTCCTTCCACGTCAATTTTAATTATTCGAGGTAGGGATGGATTAATACATGAAAAATAGTGATCTAGTGTTACGGTTTCTACTATAATGTATTTTTTAATTTCTTTATATCTATACATAGAATGGCCACCAGGTTCAGCTGGGTTTAAAAATAATTTGGACGTACCTATGGAATATGAGCATGCTAGACGTTCACAGGTTACATTACTAAGTTTGTTTAGTTTAATATTTCTCAATAATATGTCAAAGTTAAATGGTTCTGGTTCAAAAGAAAATACAAATCCTTCTTTATCTACTATTTTACTTGCTAAACATGTAAAGTAACCTATGTTAGCACCTACATCTACAAATATATCATCTTTTGTGAGGTTTTTTATTAAAAAGTTTGTAATTTCCTCTTCCCATATGCCTTCTGATAATAGTTTACGACCTATTGGGCTATGTGGTATTACAAAAAGCCTAAGATCGTAAATAGTGTTAATTATCACTGCATCTTCTGGTTTTATACTATTTAAAAAAGAATATAAAAATTCGTATCCAGTTTTTCTAATAAATTTATATTTATCAAGTCGAAGTCGATGGGCCATATCTAATATCTTACCCAGTAATAATAACTTGACAGACTTTATTTTCATAATTTAGGCTATAATAATAGAAAACGCTTTAATAAGTTACATAAATTATTTATATCAAATTCTTTTTGTATTTTTAAAACATTTTGCTCTTTATTTACGAAAGAGCATTTCGCTATATTAAGCAATGCGCTATATATGACATCCTCGTCGGGATATACAGAAAGGCCTATATCATATCTGTATACCAACCTATGCAGCTCTATACTTTCAGAAATATTTAATATGGGTTTACCACATGATATATAATCAAAGAATTTTGTGGGCAATCCAATTTTAAGACCTTTAGAAAGTTTTAAAGGAACCAAACCAATATCACTTGCACATATATATAACAATGCTATAGACCTAGGAACATAACTATGGATATATATTATGTCATTTAAATTTAACTCATGCACTAACCGCCTCAATTTATTTTTCATCTTGCCTTCCCCAACCAGTATTAAGCCAATATTATTTATCGACGTCTTTTGACGTAGGTTATAAAATGCTTTAATAATCGTGTCCAAACTTTGGGGAGGATCCATTACTCCTGTATAAATTATCAACTTTTTATCAATAAAACTTTCTGGCATTAATCTTTTTCTAATTAGAACGTTCCTAGCTCTCAATTTATTATAATGAATGATTTGTTCGATTCCCGTCGGTAAAAACATCATTTTATCCATATCAATTTCATACCGTTTATTTAAGATCTTTTTCATGACGAGATTAGCAAGAGTAATTTTATCAGCTGCCCTGTACATTTTCCTAACCAGAGCATACATCAAAGGAATCATAAACTTATTTAAAGAACCTTTATATATCGTCTCGATTTGTTCCGGCAATAAATCTTGAACATCTATTAGAAAACGCATCTTCATTAATTTTGAGAAAATATATCCTGTCATGTAAGAGAATAAGGGAGGAAAATGGGTATATATGAAATCGATTTGAATATTTTCCTTTCTTAATTTTTTTCTAATAAGTATTAGAAAAATAATACTAATTACTGTAAAATACACATATCTTAATATCCTATCGACAAGCCGTATGTGCTGTAGTGGAATCATTTTTAGTCTGTATATTCTTATATTTTTTTCGTTATTTAGAGTCCTTTCGGACATTATATCGAAAACTTTTACATTATGTCGTTCTGTTCTTTTTAAACCTCTTAAATAGCTAGGTTCAACAGTTAATACTACGACATTATATCCAATTCTAGTCAACATTTTTGCTATATTTAAGGATCTAATTGCAGCGCCACCAAAATCAGGATAAAATTGTATGGTTGATATTAAACAGGTTTTCATTTTAGTCGTGATAACATTTTTTTGACAATTATTGACCAATCATTATTTTGGGCATATTCTCTGCCAAATTTTGTTATTGTATCTATGGACAGGTTACCATTTAAAACATTAATAATCTTACTCGCTAGGTCTTCTATATTTCCCACTTTTACAGGAATTATTCTATCTTTGATATCTACATACGTGGGCAAATAATATGTTATTATTAGTGTTTCACACGCCATTGCTTCTAAAAATACTAAAGGGATGCATTCACCATAGCTAGGATGAATTAATATTTTTGAACTACATATAGTTCTTATTTTTTGATCCTCGGGTAAAAACCCAAGAAAATGAACATTACATTGTAGATTAAGATCTCTAATCATTTTTCTAAGGTGCTTCTCATAAATTGAGAGGCCTTTTCCTACTATAGCTAATTTACTATTAGGTAAAACATTTACAACAATTTTCCATGCTCTTACTAGATCATAAATACCTTTTCCTGGATGAATACGTCCCACAAAACATGCATCATAAGTCTTTCTTTCTTTATAAAGGTTCCTATAAATTTCATATTGATTGTTATTTATACCTACACCAGCAACAAATATTTTTTTCTGCTCTATCTCATAATTATTTTCAAGAATCATAGCCACATAAGAAGATTCAGTGTAAATTATATCAGCATATTTCATTAACTTCAACGATAAATATGTTAGCACTCCTCCTAACCCTCCTTTAAGCAGATCAGGATATACATGATAGTAAGGAAAAATAATAAAAATCCTTTTATGTCTATAAAAGACTTTTATAACCAATGACAATAAAGTAGAGATAATATCATTATGAACTAGAATTATTATTCTTTCATGATCGTTTATGTTAATATGAATTAACTTAAAATATTTTAAAATAATCTGTATGATTCTAATAAGCATAATACTAGGAAAGAGGAGGAACCTGAGACTCTCGGGCGTATTTACTAACCTAAGATACTTTAGTTTTTTGGTAAAGCTTTTTTTATTAATTTCGTAATCTTTCCAGTTGCTAGGACCTAATATTAGAACATCTGTATTTTTATTATGAAACACTTTTACTAGTTCAATTATAGTTTTGCCACCACCAGTGACTTCAAAACTATACCATCCAGGAATGTTTACAAGCACTAGTTGACGATACATGATTCGTAGTAGATTTCAAAGCGTTATATTTCTATTTGAATTTTTTCCTGTTGGATCTTCCCTTAATATGTGAGTATATGGTATTTTTATTAGCATTTTTTGTGCCTTTTTTATGTCCGATGTAGCTAAAAAATTTTCGTTGTATAAGCTTAAGCAATAATTAAGATATTTTTCACTAAAGTCGACGATAGCGTATGTTATATAGGGACACTTCCTTAAGTCTACTTTGGGATTAATTGTACTATCGTTTAGAATTGCTTTAAGAATTTTAGCTATATTTTTACCCGCGTTAATAGATTTCAATTTATTAACATAACTAGATACATTCTCTCTAATATCACAGTAGTGTTTAGCCTTGTTTAACGTAATGTCTATAATTTCTTTTGTATTTGCCCCAGCAAGAGAGTTAATCCCCAATATTACAGTCTCAATCCACTCTGTGGTATATCTAAGGGTTACAGTAGGAATAGATAGAGCCAAGGCTTCCTTTTGTACACCACCACTATCAGTTAGAACTGTCAGTGAATACATTAATAGACCTAAAAATTGAAAGTAACCTAATGGATCTAGTAGAATAATATTTTTATTAAAACTCAATTTATCCATTAGATGATACTCTTTTATCCTTTTTTTGGTTCTTGGATGCATCGGAAAAACTACTCTATAATAATTCGAAAGTTCATTAATAGCGCTTAATATATTTTTTATATTTTCAATATTATCAGTATTTTCCTGCCTATGGATAGTTACCAGAAAATACTCATGTGGATTTAGGTTTAGTTCTTCTAATAAAGATCTTCCTTCTTTACGAAGTAGACCTCTGTATTTATTGACAGTATCTATTGCGGTGTCACCAACCTTATAAATGTTTTTTAACAGTTTACCTTCATGCATTAAGTTTATCACAGCATAATTCGAGGGGGCAAAGAGTATACTTGCTACAGAATCGGCCACGATCCTGTTTATCTCTTCAGGCATTGTTCTATCCCAACTTCTTACTCCAGCCTCTATGTGAGCAAACGGTACATTTGTTTTCGCAGCTGACAACGCGGTCGCTAATACAGTGTTCGTATCCCCTACAGCCATAACCAAAGATGGTTTAAGCTCGATCATAATTTTTTCAAGGCCTAACATGGCTTTCGCTGTTTGTTCTGCATGACTACCACTACGAACATTTAAATCGATAGCGGGATCGGTCAATCCTAATTGTTCGAAAAATATTTTACTCATTTCATAATCATAATGCTGACCGCTCCAGACAAATATATAATCCATATTAGAATCTTGTAATGCTTGGATAACAGATGCCAATTTAATAACTTCAGGTCGGGTACCAGCAACTAACATAATTTTATTCCCATGTAATTTGTTTAAAAATCTTCCTGGTATATTAACGAGACCCTCCATAGTTTAAAACCATTAGATTATGCAAGTAAGACTTACTTCTCCCATATTTCGTTTCTAGTCCACAAGTTTATTATGGTTGCGATCACTAGATAAAACTGCTGGATTATCCATGTTGCGAATGGTTTAAAAAATAGTAGCATTGTTCCTGAAACTAGCATAAGTATAGCATTTAGACTCTCATTAAATAGTAATTGAAAGATCAAGATTACTAGTGATGTCATTAATAACCATGGATTTATCACGATCAAAAAACGTTCTATCTCCCAAATCTTTTCGAAAACTGATTTTTTATAAATTTTTTTATTGATGGCATATTTTTTTGTAAGTATGAAATTTAATATAAGATGTTGTGCCCTTCGTATTTTTCTTTTAAAAGTGTTCCCTCTGATAGCTTCATAAACCCAGATGTCCTCAACTTGTATTGCTCTATATCCAGCGAAAGCTATATATGAAGCAAAAGCACTATCATCTGCCCCTGGAAACGATGGTAAACCAATCTCTTTTATAATAGCATATCTGAAAGCCTGCAAAGGACCGTTGTGAATGGGGGTACTATGCTTCTTTGACTCAGCTACACGAATTATATTATAAAATTTTCTATAGATATTTTCAGTTATTATTTTTACATTATCTTCGTCTCCAACAATGTATTTTATACTTCCTGTTACTACACCTACTTGAGGTTCAGAAAAATATATGGCAATTTTGTTTAAAGCTTTTTGCTCCCAAAAGGCATCAGCATCTGTTAATATTAGAATATCACCGGTGAGTTTTTCCTTATTTCTTATAATATTCATTATAGAATTTAACTTCCCTCTTCTCGATTTTTCTAAAATTAATTTTACTTTGAGACCTTTCTTTTTCATTACCCAATATTCTACTAATTGAGCTGTTCCATCATTACTTGCAGAGTCTACTACTATTACTTGAATGTTATCCTTAGGATAATTTTGTTCCAAGATATTATCTAGCTTTTTTTCTATGTATTTTGCTTCGTTGTATGTTGGTATTATTATTGTTATTTTTGGTTGGTAGTTTGGGTCTGTTTTTATGTTCCATGGTCTTGGTAGCCATTTTGTTTTTGCGTACCAGTAGTATATTAGTGGTACTCCGAAATGTATTCCTATGAGTATTATTGCGATTATATCTAGGACTGTGAATAGCTGCATATTGGATTATTCTTCCTCTTCTTCTTTTCCTGTTAGTGTTCTTGCTATTGCTGCTAATATAGCTGCTATCAAGGCTAGGTAGAATGTCTGTGTAAAGTATGCCTCGACGGGGGTGTATATGTTGATTGTTCCTGTTTCATAGGGTAGTTTGAAGGTGGTTTCTGCCATGCCGATGAGTGGTAGTGTTATGCCTAGCATGTTTTTTATTGTGTATAGGCTTATGTAGAGCGTTGCTACTGTGAAGATTATCATTGTTATTGCCCTGTATCCTATTAGGCTTTTGCTCCAGGGTTTCTGTGGTAGGAATGCCGCTGCTATGCTTGATAGTCCTATTAGGAGGTATGATATGGTGCCGCTGAGTGTAATGTAGTGTATTATTGGTGAGTCCACTGGCTTGCCCATGATCTCTATCTCAATACGGTATGGTGCGACAAGGGCTTTGAACGTGGGGTTTTCCCCCACTGCTGTTAGTGTCCACCATGGTTCGTTGGTGTATAGTATGTATAGGATTAGGATTCCGGCGGCTAGTGCGGGTATGTTTACCTTGTTCCCTGGTATGAGTATGTTCCTCATCCCTTGTTTATAGGCCGATGCCTAGGAATATGTTTCTGTGGAGGTCTACCGTGTCTGAGACGCTTATCATGTGCCTGACGCCCATGTATTCTAGGGTTACTTCCCCCATTAGCTTGAATGTCATGAGGTCGCTGCCGCTGTAGTAGTCTATTAGGAGGGGTAGGGCGTCGGGCACCAATGCTAGGATCAGCCTGGCCTCGGCCCTAGACTCGGGTGGGAGGCTTATTGGGTGTATTAGTGTTAGGTGCCCGATTAGGATGTCCTCCTCGGTATGTAGCTCTAGGTGTATGTCTGTGACGCTCCACTGGAACATCGTTGGGTTTGTTATTGATATGGTGAATATTATTCCCTCTGGAGTCGACATTGCATCTAGTATCTCTAGGGATACTCCCCTCATGTAGTTGTCTATGAATTCATTGGGTATGTGTATCGGTATCTCCAGGGGATACTCCACCCTTGATGAGAAGACTTCTATGCCTAGGGTGCCCCTTATTATGAGGCGCATAGTCCCCATCTCGCTGAAGTACCTTATTATCCTCTTCAGGTTCTCCCTGTCGAGGTTGATGTACATCTCCATGTTTGCCGATGACATGCTGGGCACGTCAACCGGCTTCTCCAGGTATATCCTGGTTATGTTCCTCCCGTCCTCGCCGTAGAGGGATGCATGGAGGTATTTTATTGAGACGTCTACCTCCCCGAGGTTGTCTATCGACATGATGGTCGTGAACCTATCCCCGGTGTAGTTGTAGCCCACTATGTTTGAGGCGAAGTTTATCTCCGGGGGATTGTATATGGGGGATACGTATCTCTGGATGTCGAAGCCGTACTGGGCGTATCCATATAGTATTGGCCCTAGGAATGCTGCTATGAACATGAGGTTGACCACGAGGCTTACCAGCGTGGAGGTTTTGGGCGTCTCCTATCCCCTTATAATATGCCGTTGAATATCTCGTCTACAAAGTGGTTGTCCAGCTTCTCATACTTCTCTGTGGAGCCGACGTCGTACCAGAAGCCGTTGTGTGGATACATGTAGACCGGATAGTTCTTCTCAAGTAGCCGGGGTATGACATGCCCCATTATATCCATCTCCCTATACTCCTCCCTAAGCTCGTCTAGGAGGGGGAGGACTCTTGTCGAGAGGGCGAGTATCCCTATAGTAACGTTTAGGTCGAGCCAGGGCTTCTCAACCATCTTAATAATCTTCTCCCCCTCAGCCTCAACTACTCCAACTGGCACCTGATACTTCGTGGCCACAGCCAGGGTTGCATAGGCTCTTCTGGAGACGTGTTTCTCAAGCATGTCCTTCAGGTCTAAGTCTGCTATGATGTCGCCGTAGTATATCATTAGGTTGTCTACGTTGTTGAAGACCCCGAGTTTATACGCGTTGTATAAGGCGTTGCCCGTCCCCTTTACACCTGGGAGGTCCTCGACATACTCCAGGCTTACGTCGAATCTACTCCCGTCCTCGAAGTAGTTCTTTATCTGCTCATTCTTATACCCGACTAGTAGCACGAGGTCCCTTATGCCATGGTGCCTGAATAGCTTGACTATATATTCTAGTAGTGGCTTCTGCTTGCTTCCTACGGGTATCATGGTTTTCTGGAAGTAGTAGGTCAGTGGCCGGAGACGCTTACCCTCTCCACCACATAGGAGTACGCCCTTTACACTCATGCCCATCACAATACCCTATCAACGTATGCTATATTTAGATTATGTATTGGGTGGTTAATTAACGACACTGCCCCCGTCATGCCCGTCCCTACGCCTATTCCGCTTTATTGACCTTATTTCCGCTATTAGTCTACGTTCCATCCTACGTATATAGAGGGTTAGGAGACACAGCATTAGGGATAATACTCCTGCAACGCCTCCAGCCACTGATATAATAGCCCATACAAAGTGTTTTATACCGAAGAAGAGGTACTCTATCATAACATATGTTGCTATGAATAGGCTGGGGATTAGTAGGAGAGAGCCCATTCCAAATATGAAGAATATCGGGTTATACCACCAGCTTAAGACTATTATACTTAGAAGTATATTGAACCCGTCTTTAAATGAGGATAGCTTCCTCTTCCCCACCCTCTTCCTATACCTAATTGGGATCTCCACAATCCTACCCTCGTTACTCGCCGCAGCGGCTATCTCAGCCTCTATACTGAAGCCCTTCGCCCGCCCAATTAGGCTTTTAACGATATCAGTCCTGACTATATACATCCCCGAACAGACATCACTTAGATCCGTCACGAATATTACGTTGAAGAACTGGGTTAGTATCCAGTTTCCAAGCCTATGTAGGAGGGGGATGTTTTCACGGCCGTCGCTCCTGCACCCGATGACCTCGGGATTCTCATACGCCGCTATAAGCATCTGCTCAATTGCACCCGGGTCATATGTATAGTCCCCATCCATGACCAGCATATAAGGCGTGTCGACATATCTAGCCGCAGTTAATATGGCGTCTGCCTTACCATGGCCATCCTGGGGTATCCAGTGGACACCCCTCTCCTCAACTATTCTAACAGTATTATCCGTGGAATGCCCATCTACAACCAGTATATTCTCCCTCCTAAACCCGTGTTGGAGAAGCTCGTCTATAACGAGGCCAATTGCCTCCTCCTCATTCAACGTCGGTATAACGACTGTGACTTCGTCCTTCGGCACCCTGGGGAGCCGCTCCCTATACTCCATAGAATAAACTCCCAATTCCTCCCCCACCTTCCTATTCTATATGTTATTTCGCGTGTATACCGGTGCTATAGCGAGTATACTACTCCTGCCCCCGTTCCTTCAGCGATGGTCAGCTTCAACGCCTCTGAGTAGATATAGTCCTCGTCCCTCGCGAGGCGATGTATATAGAGGTTCCTGGATTCCTCTGCAAGCTTTGTTAATGTAGCCTTTATATTCTCCATGTTCATGAGGAGCCGCTGCTCGAAATACGTGAGTAGATTAGGTAGCAGCTCCTCGAAGATCTTGACCAGGGCGTTTAGCAAGACCATGCTCCTTACCCTGGTCAAGGTCCGGATGGTTACATCCACCAGCCTACGTGATAGTAGGCTTAGCAGGCCCCATCTCCCAAGCCTCAGGGCACGTGTCCTCAGTCTCCGTATGTTTCGGACGTCGGCGAGGAAGTTCATTAAAGCCCTGCGATCCCTGGTGCGTACGAGGCTTAGGAGATGGAAATATGTAGGATTCATCAAATTATAATCTAATTCGTAGGTGTTTATATATTTTAGTAATTGTTTTTAAAATACATCTATACATTTATCCTTAATATTAAATATGAAAATTTGCCTAAACAAAATTCATCCCGATCAATTTTCAGAATAATTTTGTACAAGGCGGGTTGAACCCTGTTTTAACTTAACGTTGTTTAATATGACGTGGGAATCATATACTTTCCTGTTGATTTGTAAATATATTTTCTAAAAAAGATGACTCGCCTTTTTCTATATTTGAGTTGAAATGGGGTCCGGTTCATCCAATATACATGTGGTTAGGCTTAGGCCGGAGAGCCTCGGCATCGAGATATGCCTCGTCCCGATAGATATGGTCAGGCCTCATGAGAAGAGTATCGAGGCGTTGAGGAAGTATCTCAGGACCAGGATTCTTGAGGACGGGGTTATCCAGGACCCGGTTCTCGCCGACTACAGGAGGGGGTTGATCATAGATGGTACGCACCGAGCACTCGTCCTCAGGGACCTGGGTATGGACTATATCCCGATACAGTATATTGACTATATGGATCCTGGTTTAAGGCTGTATCGATGGTTTAGGATATTCAATGGCGTGGGGGAGCTGCCTAAGGGTGTCTTGGATAGGGTTGCTGAGGTTAAGGAGTTTGAGGCGGGGGATCTAGACCGGTATCCCCTTTATATCGTGTATAATGGCAGGACCTATATCCTCCTAGTGGATGGTGGATTGGAGGATATTATTAGGGATATTGAGGTGGTTGAGGGGGAGTTCCTCAAACTGTATAAGACGCACCCCAGTTTCTTGAGTGAGGATGAGGTCCTTGGGAATGACGAGGTCCTTAGGAGTGTGGATGTGGCTATACTGGGGTATAGGCATGTGGATAAGAAGGAGGTTTTGGAGGCTCATAAAAGGGGCGTGTTGTTCCATCATAAGGCTACTAGGCATGTTCCACCCATGCGTGTACTAGGCATAAATATCCCGCTTGACTATCTTAGGACGGGGAATATATATAAGGCGGTTGAGCATCTAAAGAGGGTGTGTCTAGAGTATGTTGGTGAGAAGGTGACGCTGGATGGACGGTACTATGCGGAGAAGGTCTATAGAGGAAGGTTGTGTGAGGATAAGGATTAGGGGGCCCCTAGCCATAGCATTGGGTAGGGAGGTTGAGGTCCCCCTCAAAGGGGATATGACTATAGAGGATGTATATAGATGGCTCCTCGAGGAATATGGTGAGAAGGCTTCTGAAGCCGGTGTCTACCCCGCGTTAAAAGACCTTTTTAGCCAGAATCTTATCCTCGTAAATGGAGTGGAGATATCAGCCTTAGAAGGCAGGGATACAAGGATTGAGCCAGGTGACGACGTGATTATCATTAACTATACCCATGGAGGCTAGGTGTCACCGGGTTATGGTTTAGATGCATAATTATATAATTGTGGCTCATGTGAATAATTATTTTATCCATATATGGTGCGTCACTGGGAGAGGTCTATTATGAGTAGGGATGACCTGACTTTTGAGATACCGTCTATAACCGAGATATATGATTATCTGGCCGAGATCGCTGGGGAGATTAAGAAGGCCGGTATAAAGATAGATACTATCATAGGCATCTCGAGAGGCGGCCTCGTCCCCGCCAGGTTCCTCAGCGACTTCCTCCTCATACCCGATATAAAGATTATCTCCGCCGGCTTCTACCTCGGGCCTAAGAAGAGGATGGATAAGCCGATTATCTATACGCCTTTGGGTAAGGAGGTCGAGAATAAAACCGTCTTACTGGTTGATGACGTCGCCGACACCGGTGAGACTCTTATCGCTGTTGAGAAGCATATTCTGGAGAAGGGGGCTAAGAAGGTCTATGTAGCCGTTATCTATAAGAAGCCTTGGAACAAGGCCCGGGTAGACTTCTACTCCCGGGAGACCGATGCCTGGATAGTCTTTCCATGGGAGTTCACCGAGACGGCTTATCAGCTTAGTAAGATGGATACGTGGAAGAAGTTTGAGTCGATTATCATAAGCGATGAGAGGCTTAAGAAGATTGTTGAACGCTTCCTGGAGAAGAGGATATAGCCGAGGCGCATCACCCAATTTTTATTAAGTCTTCTGTAGTTAACGTATTTACTAGGTCACCCGCCTTACTTCTCAGCTGTTTATCATCCGTCACTAGAACCAGTTTATTCTTCAACGCCAGGGCCACATATGACGAGTCATATATTGTTAGCCCATGGTCACCAGCTATTTTATACACATCATGTTCATATCCTTTTACCGACCGTACTTCTATCACCCCAAATATTTTAATGAGGATACCCACATACCTGGCTGCGAGATCATCATCCAATTTCCTAAGCAGGTGATGCTCCTTCAAAACAGCATTTAGAGACTCATATATAGCGAGGTCTAGTGTGACGCCGTCTAGAAAGTGTTTGAGGCTGGCCTTCTTAACCAGGTTTACTATTGCACTGGCATCGAAGACGTATTTCACGCTACCTCCCCCTATCCTCCCTAATCAACTCAGCTATCTCCTCATCACTTATATATGGTAGCTCACTACTCAATTCCCTAGCCTCCTCCTCCAATCGAGACAATAGCCTCCTCCTAATCTCCTCGTTAACAGCCCTTCTAATCAATGGACCGGGCTTTATCCCAAGTTCATCCATCAACTTCTTAGTCTCCCTCGGGATCTTAGCTCCAATAACGACATAGTCACCCACGCAGATCACCACAAATATTATTTTCATCGATGGTTTAAAAAGGTTAACCATCGGGTTAACCCAAATGTTAACATTATCCAATTACATGACTGGGTGTATTCAGGTAATGCAAACTTTATTTTATCATGCCTGTTTAGATTGATTTTTGGAGTGTCCATAATGAAGAGAATCGAGCCCTACAACTACTACATCGGTGTATATAGCGATTGTAGATATACTCCCAGGGAGTTGAGGGAGAAGTATTCCAGTATAATCGTGGCGGCTGAAGCGCCGAGGGAATATATAGTGAGTTATAGACAGCTATTTACAGCCGCCCTCCATTTCCTTGAGACGCTGTATATCGGTAGGTGGATTAGGAATATGGATCTGAGGTTCCTCGCATTCCTATTCCAGGAGACCCAGATAGGTAAGATAGTTGATAGGGTTGAGGAATCGGGGGATAAGGTTCTCATCATACTCTCCAGGGAGGAGATCGATATAGATTGTAGTGAGTATAGGCTTCCAGAGGCGGTTGACGGGGATATTGATATGCTGAGCGCCATGGCCATCTTCAGGCTTATGGTGGAGAAGGAGAGGTAGATTGCCATTCTAACCATAAGCTGATGGCATTAGGGCTGTTTCAACGGCCTTACCACGATATCCTGCTATATCCACATTATAGCTATCCAGTGGTTGGCGATGTGTTATAATCGGCTTTATATGTGACTTCTTCAATCAATGATATTTAATCTAATATTTCGGCGGCATAAGCAAAATAATATTATTGGGTCTTTAGGTGATGGAAGATAGACGAGGGAGTGGGGCGGAACATCCCTATACTATCTATATATGGCTTTCTCAGGGGAGTTGGTAGCAGTATATTCAACACCCTCTTCCCCCTCTACCTAGTTACACTGGGGTATCAGCTGAGTAAGATCGGTGAGATAGCCTCCGTCTCAAACTTCCTAATCATATTCCTAGTCCCATTCCTAGGCATATTATCAGACTATTATGGCAGGAAGCCCTTTGTAGTATTAACCGGCTACGCCCTGGCAATGGGCCTCTTCATAGTGGGCCTAACCCCAGAATACATCTTCCTAGTCGCGGCATACACCTTGATCAGGTTCTCCTTCAGAGGAGGGCAGCCTGTTAGAGGCGCCTTGATAGCCGAATCAGTATCGTTTAAGAGGCTTGGTGCAGCCGTCGGGATAGTGACATCATCATTCTTCATAGCGAGGGTATTCGTACCCTCCCTCGCGGGTTTGATGGCGGATACAGCAGGATATCCACCCACATTCCTCCTCGGCGGGTTTATAGTGGTTATCGGGGCGACGATATTCCTCGTCTACGGTGTGGAGACATACCAGGGTAGGCGTGATAAGCTGGATTTAGCGAGTGTAATTAGGGATCTGAAGCCTAGGAAGAACTTTAACTGGCTCTATATAACGACTCTAATCGACCGGCTGGGGTGGAGCCTATGGTTCCCCCTTCTAAACGCATATATCGGTAAGGAATTCGGGTTGTCAGCAACCGAAGTCGGTTTCCTAAACTCTCTGATGTTCACGGTATTGCTCCTCACACAGTATCTCATGGGGAGGTGGATCGATAAGGTGGGTTATTTCAGGGGCCTGATACTCTCGGAGGCTATAGCGGCTTTAGCGGGCTTCACACTTGGCTTCACGGGCTCCATGTACCTATTGATAGCAGGAATGTTGATAACGGGTATGGCGATGTCCCTATGGATACCCTCCTATAATAAGGCGGTGTCGCTTAACTCGGAGAAGGAGTATAGGGCCGTGGAGTTCTCCAAGATAAATACTTATAGGGCGATAGCCGCTATACCCGCTCCATACATAGGGGGGTATTTATATGACTATGTGGATCCCAGGCTTCCCTTCATGATATCCAGCGTACTCTTCATTATAACCACAGCGATATTCTACTATGTATGGCGTAGACGCTGTAAATAACTTATTTTTTTAACTAGAGGGAGTTTGGAGCACTATATAATTCCAGTTAATATGCTGATGAGGTGGTATGTGAGGCCTCCTACAAATAGGGCTGTTATTAGGTTCCCTAGGGATATGTAGATGGTGTCTCTCCACCCAAACTCCTTAGCTAGTATAGCTAGGGTGGAGATGCATGGGATGTAGAGGACGGTGACCAGCGACAATACAAAAATCTGCAGTGGAGACATGAATAGGAGGATGTTCAGCGAGCCATATACGGATGGTAGTAGGAGGAGGATCAGCTCCTTACGTATAAATCCGAATACGAGGAGTATGCCTGTGACATCCGGCAGACCCATCAAGCCACTTGTAATGGGTGAGAGAATAGAGTTTATCGGGGATAAGACCCCCATACTATACAGCCCCTGGACGAGGGCCGACCCCACGATATAAAGTGGGAAAACAAGATATATAATTGACCTCGTCCTGTAGAAGGTCTGTCTGAGAACAACCTTGATCGAGGGGACGCGGAAGGAGTGTATCTCCATAATCAGCCCAGTCGACTCACCGGGATATATCTTCGTAAGCATCTTGCCGACTGTGAAAATCACAAGGATATCCACTAGATATACGAGTAGAGCCCATTCAAACCCGAGGAATCTGGATACGAGGCCCAGTATGACGATTGTCCTGGCTGAGCATGGGACGAGGGTTATGGCGAAGGCTGTTAAAATCCTCTCTCGCCTAGTCTCCATTATCCTCGTACTGTATATCGCGGGTACATTGCAGCCATAGCCCAGTATAAGTGGGATGATTGCCTTTCCATGGAGCCCTATCTTATGCATTAGGCTGTCTATCATGAAGGCTACTCGAGTCATTATACCCGAGTCCTCCATAACCGAGAGATATAGGTAGAATGGGACTACATAGGGTATGACGAGGGTTATTCCAGCTACTATACCACCTATTGCACCGTTTAATAGAACCTCCCACAGTGGGCCGGTGACAACAGGCTCAACCGGGTGAAATATGTTTATTATGTTCTCTAGGAGGCTGGATAACATGTCTCCCACTATGAATGTCCATAGTAGGAGTAGGGCCAATACCCCGGCTGAAGTTACGTAGCCCAGTATCCTGTGGGTAGTGAGGATGTCAAGCCAGTCCCCTGGGCTCTTCTCCACCTCAACCTGCCTAACGACTCTAGAGACTATGTCTGAAATCACCTTATATCTCTGGGAGGATATAACTGCATATGACGGCGCGTCATACAACTCTATAATTTCATATGCGAGGGCCTCGGCCTTCCTAGCAACATCCTTATCCAAGGACCAGATCTGGCGTTTAATCTCCACATCTCCCTCGAGAAGCTTTATCGCTAGGAAGCGGGGCGAGTATCCCAGGTCTATGCCACGCTCCCTAATCATGTCAACCAGTATCCCTATCCTCCTCTCAATCTCCTCATCATACCTGATCACCGGGTGCCTACGATCGGCCTCTCCATAGAGCTCGACCACCTTCCTCATCAACTCATATATGCCCTCACCCTTAATCGCCACCGTAGGTACTACAGGGACTCCCAAGACCTTCTCCAGGGCTTTGACATCCACATCAATACCCTTCTTCCTAGCCATGTCAACCTGGTTTAGACAGATTATTAGCGGGACATCCATCTCCAGCAGCTGTAGGGTGAAGTATAGGTTTCTCTCTAAGACGGAGGCGTCTACGACATTAATAACTATGTCTGGAGACTCTGTCGCAATATATTCTCTTGAGATAACCTCCTCCTCAGAATATGTGGAGAAGGAGTAGATTCCAGGCAAGTCTATAAGTTGTATCTTATAACCCTCGAAGAATAGGTTTCCAACAGCTATGTCAACAGTTTTACCCGGCCAATTCCCAATTATCTGATGCGATCCAGTTAGCTGGTTGAATAGGACGCTCTTACCAACATTGGCGTTTCCAGCTAGAGCGACTCTGATAAAGCCCTTTCCACTCTCCTTATTCCTACCCGTATCCACGTGGCATGACGGCATCCCTAATCACTTTCCCCACGCTTCTCCATGGAGACGAATATATTTGATGCTATCTCCTTCCCAATGGCTAGCCTAGAGCCTCTGACGAATATCTCGACCGGCCCATTCATAGGCGCCGTCCTTATCACAGATATCCTTGTTCCAGGAGTTAGGCCCATGTCTAGCAGCCTCCTAAGGGTTTTATGCTCCCCCCTTATAAATTCTATTACACCTCTACTGCCCTCCCTTAACCATGTAAGTGGGACGAGGCTCTTCCTCCTCCTACCCACCTTCTCTACTTCCAAGCTATTGAGGGAGATACACTCCTCGCATGTGGATACGTCCAAGTCACAAGCCGGTATAACCCTTCCGTGGGGACATGTATTAGGGCTACCTAGGAATCTACAGAGAGACTTCTCGGTCTCATCTGATATACTATGTTCAACTTCACAAGCCTCATTATGAGCAAGGTCCCTATTGATACCCAATACCTTGGTGAGGAACAGCTCGAATAATCTATGTCTACGGGTTATCTTCTCTCCGATGCTTCTACCGCTCTCGGTTAAGACCACCCCCCTATATGGAGAGTACTCTACATACCCCAATTCAGACATCTTTTTAATCATCTCAGTAACACTACTGGGTGCAACGCCTAGATACTCAGCCAACCTACTAGTCTTGACAGGGGCCTCCTCAATAGAGAGCCTGTATATAGCCTCTAGATACTCCTCTATACTTCTGCTGGACATACTGTTCCCCACCATTAATAATATTAAATTTAGGCTTGCCTAAAAATTATTTATACACAATATATGAGGATATGCACCGGCTAGTATATAAATGCGCTCTATATATGGATTCTATCTATAATCTTCCTAGACTATCTTAACCATTCTCCAAGTCCGGTAGTCGATGATGACCTTTATATACCCCCTTAAATATTCATCCACCTCAGGGTCCTGTGTATCCACCCTAAGGATGCCGCCGGGGATGTCCCTAAGCTTCCTTAATGTAGCCACCACAATGATATGGTCCCTACCGACTTTCCTAATTACATTGGGGCTGATCTGCTGATTACCCCTTCCGAATAAGATACCTTGTCTACCTATTGGTGTGACGATTATCCAAGCCTCCTCATCATCAATCAAGTCTAGTATCTCCTTCTCAGATAAGTCGTTGTACACCTCACCACGGTAGTACACATCCACCCCTAGAAGCGTCTTCCTAATACCCAGTTCATCTGCTATACGCTTCACAGTGGTACCTGGGCCCAATATATAAACTCCGTTTTTATCAAATATCTCGGCTATATACTTGGCTATCCCCAGTTGATTCTCTACCTCGTCAACCGAGTCCGGCGAGAGCTGTTTACTAGACTGAGTGTGGAAGGGGATATACACACTCCTAGTATATCCATATATCTTGACGTTTAACCGATTGCTTCTAAAAGCCTCCTCATCAATATCCATAATCTCTAGATCCATCTCACGGGCACGGCCCAGGGCATGCTCCAAGACTATATACGCAGCGTCCACAGGTGTAACGGCGAATACACCACTGTATATCTTTACCCCAGAGGGCACCCCCAGGATGGGAACATCCATTTTACTAGCTGACTTCAAGCCTTCATACACGTCTCTCGCAGTCCCATCGCCACCTACAAATACGATTAGAGAAGGGTTTTTAGAAGTGAATTCAGCCACGGCCTCCCTAGTATCCTCAGCGGTCGTCTCCCTCGACCCTGGGATATCAATATATGTAGCTTTTAACCCGGTCTCCCGGATATAGTCTTCACCCATATTCAGTCTACAGCTGACTATATCTATATCCAGCTTCTCCTGCCTAAGGAGGGTCTCAAGCCTACGTAGGAACTCCAGCGCCCTCCTAGGAGCAACTGGCTCAGCCCCCCTCCTAATCGCTTCATCAACGACGTTGTCGGTCCCCTTAAGCCCCACTCTACCGCCCATACCCGCTATTGGATTGACCAGGAATCCTATGGTATAATGCCTCTCCATCGGGGACCGCCTAACCAAATATTTCCAATGCAATGGGTATAAATCTTCAGCTAAATACGGTGTATAGCCTTGTTTAGAAGCCGTGTTCCTCTATGAACTCGTTTATCCTCCTCATCCCCTCCTCCAATAAACCCGTGTCCAGCTTGCCGAGGGAGATCCTTAGTCCGCCGTCGACACCCCAATACCTCAGTGGGTTTAGGAGGACATCCTTCTCCCTATAGAGTTTCTCGGCGAAGCCCATGCTGTCCAAACCATCTTTCAGGAGTAGGGCTATGGGCATATGCGGTGAATACCCTATCTCAAAATACTTGTTAAGCCTATATAGTATCTCCCTATTCCTACCGACTATCTCCAGCGTCCTCCTCCTGATATAGTCATAGTTTCTATAGGCGTATTTCACGAGTATCGCGTCTGATATAGGCGTCGGCGTCACGAGGTCGCGGATATGCTTAATTCTCTTTGCAAACCGCCTCCCAGCTATTATCCACCCAACCTTCCTATCCTTGAAGCCGAAGAACTTACTCGTGCTACATATGACCACAGCATTCTCATGAACCCATGGCTCGTCCGTGACATATGGACGGAATATCTCGTCGACGACCACAATATTCTTCTCAGCAACTTCATCCAACTCGAGATATTTCCCCGTCGGGTTATTGGGGTTCGCCAATACAACCACCGAATCCTCTACATCTGGATATAACCCTGTATACTCCACCCTTATACCCAGCTCCATAGCCTGCTCCCATATAAGGGGATAATTAGGCCTAGGCACATGAATAACCTCGGGCTTCAACGCGAGTAGGGATAGGAATGTCCCCTCCTGAGCACCATGGACGAGGACCACGTTTTCAGGATCTACTCCATACCATTCTGCAAGGATATCTATCGGATCCCTCTCATCATACTCAAGCATATCTAGATTGAGGTATCCCTCTACACTACTCCATGAGAGGTTTATCTCCGCCTCCTGCTCCTCCCAGTCAAACAATTCTACCATGGAGACACCCCGATAAAAGGAAATATGGCTGGTATACATGATATAAGTTAAATTCCACGTGGATGTGTAATTTTAATTGGATATGATAGCCTGGATATTCATAGCCACTCTATCCATGGAGGTTATTCTACTCATACTCATATTGATATCGATATTCTACCCAAGCCATAGGGTATGGCCTCCCCCGAGGGGGTGGAGCTGGCAGTTTATAGCTGTATGGAGCCTAACTATTGCAGTGATCACTGGAGGGGGCTTACTAGCTATCCTAGATTATAACACGTTCATCATAAGACACTGGATTAGGTTCCCAATCGGCGTGATATTATTTATGGGTGGAAATGCCCTAGCTTTCTGGGGTGTCAAGACCCTGGGGGCGCATGCATCGAGCGGGCTTAGACATAGGCTTGTCACCACAGGCCCATATAGGTTTACCAGGAATCCACAGTATATAGGCGATATCCTCATATTCCTAGGAGTGATACTACTATCCAACTCATTTTACGCCACGATAATATGTACATTTGGTATATTACTCATCCTCCTCATGCCGTTCGCCGAGGAGCCTTGGCTCAGGGAGGTGTATGGTGAGGAGTATATCGAGTATTGCCGTAGGGTGCCCAGGTACCTTGGGTTTAGGAGGTTGGAGAAAGAGGGTTAGATGATTCATAGGCTGGTCATCTTAAGGCTTGCATCCAGGTTGAGTGGGGGAATATCATCTGGATGTATCCTCAGTTCAAGGACATATGGAGAATCGGCTTCAAGCATCTCCACAATAGCATCATCAATATCACCGTTGTTATCCACAGCTCTACCGGGTATGTTGAAGCTCTCGGCCAGGGCCTTGAAATCGGGGTTCGTCAGTAACGTGCCTATAAGCCTGCCACCCTTCTGAATCCTCTGCCTAAAGTATAGTACTCTATAGCTATTGTCATTAACCACAATGATCTTAACAGGGATATTCTCCCGGACAGCGGTCTCGAGATCCTGTATAGTCATCATAAACTCCCCGTCTCCGACGACCGCAATCGCCTCCTCATCGGGATAGCATATCTTCGCAGCCAACGCCGCTGGGAGGGCGAAGCCCATTGCACCTAGGTTCGTAGCCGCTAGATAGCCCCTCGGCCTACTTATCCTAAGCATTGAATAGGTGTAGAGGATATGCATTCCCTGGCCTGCTGTGACGATGGTCTTATCCATATCCAGCTTCTCACCGAGCTTCTTGAAGAACCGCCCCGGGCTTACATAGCCCTCGTATACCCTGTTAACCGCGTCCTCCACAAGCGCTTCCCAGCCGCGTCTCCACCTGTTTATCTCATCCCACCACCCTGGATACTCCCTCCTAAGACCATCCTTAACAACCTTATCAACGAGCTTCTCGAGGAATATGTTGGCGTCTACATAGAGCCACTCGCTATATGGCACCGGCTTCATATCAGTCTTATCATCTAGGTTGACTAGGATAATGTCTCCCCTAGGCATTATGTTATAGGAGTAGGTTGTTATATCGGATAAGCCGCATCCAAGGGCTAGTAGGAGATCCGTCTCCTCAAACGCCTTATCAGCATATGTACTCCCGCCTCCAAAGCCTATTCTACCGATTGAAAGCGGGTGGTTCTCCGGGAAACCTCCTCTCCCGCCACCTGTTGACGCAATGGGCACAGCCATGTACTCCACCAGCTTCTGTAGAAGCATACTCGACCCTGGGTTGTTTATCCCCCCACCCACTAGGATAAGGGGTTTTTCACTGTTCCTGAGATACTCCAGTACATTCTCTATATCCCCATCACTAGGATGCGGAGGCTGTTCAACACTTGGTTTACATCTTGTGAAGTCATAGTCATATGTATGTATCCACATATCCTCAGGAACCTCGATATACACCGGGCCATATGGGGGTGAAGCCGCGATGCTATATGCCTCCGACACGACTTCAACAGCCTTACTCGGGTGATCAATCTTGAACTGCGCCTTTGTAACCGGGGCTATCATACTTGTCTGATCGACTTCATACATGGAGTCTAGGCCAGCGACCCTACTCCTGACGGCTCCAGATATGAGTATCATGGGGGATGAGTCTTTATAGGCCATGCCCACGCTTATCAACGAGTTTAGGAAGCCGCCGCCTACATGGACAAGCGCTACCCCAGGCTTCCCAGTCAACCTGCCCTCCGCATCAGCCATGCTCACCGCAACCTGCTCATGCCTCGTGGTGATGAAGCGGATATCCTCCTTGTAATCGTAGAAAGCGTCTATAAGGTCTAGTATAGAGGTCCCTATCAAGCCATATACCCTTTTTACACCGAGTCTCTTGAGGGACTCGGCTACAGCCTTAGCGACGCTCAGGCTCATCACATGTTCACCACATTCTCAGGGGGCTCGCCCATCAAGACCCTAATTACATTCCTCACACTCGTCTCGATGATCCTCTGCCTAGCCTCATTCGTCGCCCCAGCCAAGTGAGGCGTGGTAACCACATTGTACTCCATCATATTTAGGAGGGGATGATCCTTGGGCGGCGGCTCCTGTGAATAGACGTCTACACCGGCTCCGAATATCCATCTATTCCTAATCGCCTTTGCAAGCGCCTCCTCATCAATGATCTCACCCCGGGACGGGTTTATTATTATCGCCGTGCCCCTCATCCTACGCAGCTCCCTCTCCCCGATCAAGCCCCGTGTCTCAGGCGTCAATGGCACATGTACACTGATTATATCGGCTTCTCCAATCAACCTATTCAGAGGCCGATACTCCGCATCCAACTCCTTCTCCAGCTCCTCAGGCAGGCGTCTAACGTCGTAATACAGTATCTTTACACCGAATGCCCTAGCCCGTTTAGCAACCTCCCTACCGATTCTACCCATACCGATTATCCCCCATTTCTTCCCATATAACTCGAATACACCTAGGTCGAAGAACTGCTGCTGTGTCCATTCACCGCCCTGGGTCTTCACATGCGACTGGAACATCCTCTTAAGCAGTGCAAGCGCCATAGCAATCGTATGCTCTGCAACGGATATCGCGTTCGCCCCACCTACATTCGCCACCGGGACACCGGCCTCCCTAGCCGCCTCGATATCGATATGATCATATCCGGTGCTGGGCTGCTGGATCAAGCGGGTCCTCTTCATATGCATGATCATATCACGTGTAATGGGTATCTCGAATGTGAAGTCCCCTATGACTACATCCGCCTCCTCAAGCTCCCTATATACAGCCTCCATATCCGATAGATCCCTAACAACCTTAAACTCTATGTTTCCCTTGAAGCCCATGTCCTCGGCTATAGGCATGAAAAGCGCCCTCAGGATCTCGGCTGGATACGGTGTGAAACTCACAACCTTATAGGAAGAAGCTTCCTGGCTCATGTTGACCACAATATAGAAGAATTTTTAGTTGAGACTAAAAAATATTGTATCAAAACCAAGTCCTTATTTTATCATATTAAAAAACAAATTTGTTTTTACCCAAACTACAATATATTATAATATAAAAGATGAGAGGTGGGGAGCAGGGGTCTAGATTATCTCAAGCTCCTTACCGATCTTCTCAAGCCTCTCAATCGCGAAGTCCAGGTCCTCCTTGGTGAACTCAGAGTTCATCTGTATCCTAAGCCTGTCAGTGTTCCTAGGCACCATCGGATAGAATATCGGTAGTACAAAGACTCCCTCATCAAACAGTCTCAACGCGAATTTCCTCGCCTTAAACGTGTCCCCGACTATGATTGGTATAATCGGTGTCTGGGTCTTACCAGTGTCGAAGCCAAGGTCCTCAACAGCCTTCTTAAAGTACTCGGTGTTCTCCCAAAGCTTCTTAACCCTCCACGTCTCCTCCTGTACAACCTCGATAGCCGCCTTAGCCGCGGCGGCTGAGACAGGCGTCATCGCGCCTGACAATAGCCATGTCCTAGCCCTGTTATACGCAAAGTTATATAGGTCTCTACTACCGGAGACGTGGCCGCCGATCACTCCGAATGCCTTGGAGAACGTCCCTACCTCGACGTGAACCTGGTCACGGGAGAGCCTGAAGTGTGAGACTATACCCTTACCATTCTCACCCAGTACACCCTCCCCATGTGCATCGTCGACATATACCATGGCGCCGTGTTCAGCGGCGAGCTTAGCGATCTCATCCATAGGCGCTATATCACCGTCCATTGAAAATACTCCATCTGTTATGATGAGTATCCTCCTATATGGAGGATCATGTTTCTCAGCCTCCTCCAGGACCCTAGCCAGGTCCTCCATATCCAGATGCTTGTATATCGCCCTATCCGCCTTGGATAAGCGGACTCCATCTATGATACTACCATGGTTGAGCTCATCACTCACAATGAGGTCTCCCTTTCCAGCAAGCTGTGGTATAAGCCCTTCATTAGCCATGTAGCCAGTCTGGAATACGAGGGATGCCTCCGCACCCTTATACTTCGCCAGGGTCTCCTCCAGCTCCATATGAATCTCCATGTTACCCGATATAGATCTGTCGGAGCCGGCGCCCACACCATATTTCTCAATAGCCTCCATGGCAGCCTGCCTAACCCTAGGGTGATTAGCGAGGCCTAGGTAGTTGTTGGAGCACATCATCAGCACCTTCTTCCCATCAACGATTGTCCATGGCTGGCTTGGGCCGCTTAAGACCTTTAGTATCCAGTTCAACCCCTGTTTAACAAGCTCTTCATACTCTTCCCTGAGGAATGCAGTAGGATTTCTCTTCATAATGATACCACCAAAAATAGAATTTCATGGGGTAGGGTTTTAATGTTTCAAAACTAGGGGGTTTGTTATTTAAACCGTGGCCTGAGGACTATCTTCACAGCATCCTTACTCTCCAGTAGGTGGAAGCCCTCCTCGATATCAGCCATATCCATCCTATGGGTGATCAGCATCCTAATCTTATCCCTGAACCTCGGGATATTGAGGAGGCCCCTGACCTGATACCATGTCTGGAACATCCTCCTCCCCGTAATCCCATATACAACCGCCCCCTTGAATATAATCGCGTTATTCACGTCGACGGATACAGGCTCATCCGGTAGGCCTAATAATGATATCCTACCCCCAGGCGTCAACGCCCTGAAACCAGTCTCCAAAGCAGGGGGTGCCCCCGACATCTCAAGGACTATATCTGCCCCCCGGCCATTCGTCTCACTCAATACGGTGGAGACGACGTCCTCCTCCAATGGATTTATAACCATATCCGCACCCATCTCCTCGGCATACCTCATCCTATACTCCGATATCTCTACTGCGAATATCTTCTCAACCCCAGCCTCCCTCAGAACCGCTATAGACATGAGGCCGATCGGTCCACAGCCCAGTACCAAGGCATATTTCCCAGCCGGGTCATCGACATCGTCACTCGGGAAGACGGCGTTCACCGCGTTTCCAAGAGGCTCTAATACAGCGGCTATATCCGGGTCGAGACCCTTGTCATTCACCCACGCGTTGAAGGCCGGTATCACAATATACTCTGCAAAGGCCCCATCCCTATCGACGCCGACGATCTCCATATTCCTACATATATGCATCCTTCCAGTCCTACACTGGTAGCATGTGCCGTCGACTACATGCGTCTCTCCACTGACTAGGTCGCCGACGGCAACGCCCTCAACATCCTCCCCCACCTCCTCAACGATACCAGTGAACTCATGTCCAATGACTAGCGGGAGATTCCTAATCCTAGACTCAGCCCAGGAGTTCCACTTCCATATATGTAGGTCTGTACCGCATATCGCCGCCCTCAAAACCTTGATTAGAACATCCTTCGGCCCAGGCCTAGGATCATCCACTTCACGAATACTTATTCCAGGAGATTTTTTGTCCTTGACGACCGCGTACATTCCAGGGACACCAATAATGAGATTACTGGGGAAAGGAAAAAATTGATAGTATAAATGAAAAAAATTTACTTTTTTGAATACCAGTTCTAATTTTATTCAGGTAGAAGCTCTTTCTCTACACTAACTATCTCATCCGGCTTGATGAGAGATACCCCTGTGTACTCGCCTAATACCTCGATTAAAAGTATATAGTCTGGATCGTCGAGCTGTACACGCCTATCGATGGAGGGGGCTATTGCATCGATGATATCCCTAGAGTGTAGGTCTGTATATCTCTTTTCAACGGTTATCCTATAAGTGGCGTCCTCGGGAATCGTCTTAGCGAGGGCGAGTGCAGCCTCCCTAATCTCCTCCAACCCTGTCTTGACGACCTTGTCTATCGGGATATATCTCTTTGTAAACCTGAAGTCCCACGGTCGCTCCTGTATAAGCTCCCTAATCCGGGCGACGGCGACATGTGGATCCATCTTAATCCTACCTATCAGGACGCCGCTTACCCCCGACTTCCTAAACCGGGCGTCCTCCTCACCCAAGAGATAGAATATGGACTCCAGCTCCCTGAGGGCGTTGAACTCCATAAACCTCCCGCATGTGACTATAATGTTAAACCTCTTCATATAATATACACCCAGTCTCGCTACAGAATTCCCTTAATACATCTAATTCAATGGCGCCTATCCTCCTAATAATTATATGTTTATCACGTACCTCGACGACCGTCGAGGGGTTTTCCCTAGCCCGTCCACCATCTAAATAGAGGTCTACAGCGCCGCCGAAGTATCCCCTGGCCTCCTCGATGGACTTGGCCGGGGGCCTGCCAGATATATTTGCAGATGTCCCAATGAGGTATCCACCCGCCCCATCAATTAGTTTTAGAAGCCTCCTATGCCCAGGCATCCTCATGCCAATAGTGTCCATGAAGAAGTTCCCGGGTATCCCATACCTCGCCCTACCCACTATCGTCAGGCCCCCTGGCCAGAACCTCCTCATAAGCATAACCATCGCGTCACTAGCCTCAAGAAGCCTCAATGCATTATCGATACTGCTTACGAGAATTGGATATGGGCTTCCACGCCTACCCTTTAGGTGGGTAACCCTATTTACAGTGTTTATGTTGAAGGGGTCTCCCCCTACACCATATACCGTATCCGTGGGATATACTATGACTCCACCCCATCTAACTATCTTTATAGCCTTCTCAAGGCACGTATCTAAGTCGAGTAAACATGTTTCACCGTGCATTCCAACCCTTAGAATAAACCCTGCTATTTATAAATCCATATTATAATATTGGTGATTAGGAGATAATGGGCTGTGTAAAACCTTTCCTCTCCAAGTAGGTGATTTATATTGAGGGTTAAGCCTGAGATAATCATACTGCTCCTCCTATTCTATGCATTCTTCGTAACTGGGGATGTCTTGACCACATTCTGGCTAATAGAGTATTATCCAGGCGGCATCTCCGGTGAGATGAATCCAGTTGCATATATGATATTCACTACATATGGATATGCTGGCATGCTCGCCTCAAAGATAGTCTTCTTCATAGCCTCATCCACCGTCTTTATACTCCTCTATATAAGGTATGGAGGCGCCAAGTGGATTAGGGAGGCCCTTGAGATAACTATACTGGGGTTAACCGGGTTATCCATACTAGTAATTATAAACAATCTCTTCAGCATAATAGCCACGTACATACACCTGTATAACATGCCTCCAATATGGCTCCTCAAGACCCTAGTGTTCATGATGACCGTGACGGTCGCCTGCCTAGGGGCCCTAGTCCTATTCAAGGATGTTGAGAGGGTTGTAGAGGCATTTATAGGGAGTATCCTAGCGATGCTACCACTCTTTATATGGCCTAGGCTAGACCCGTTTTACTACCTCGCATATCTAGGCAGCCTATTCCTCCTAATAGCATTGTCCACATATTTCATGGAGATTAGTAGGGGAAGGGGGTAGCCCGTCTATGGATAAATTTATAAGTAGATACTATACTATTGGTTCTATAGGTGTTTAAAGGAGGATGACAGATATGCCGATGGAGATAAAGTCTGTCGATGAATTCCTTGAGAAGATGAAGTATGCCCAGAAGATAATCGTGGTCAGGCGGATGCCTAAGTACATCAAGATCAAGGCACGTACAAAGAGGAGGCTCTACACCATCAAGCTCCAAGATGAGAAGCTTGCTGAGAAGATCCTTAACCAAGCTAAGGTTGAGGTAGTGGAGTATTAGGGATCCATACTCCTAATCCTATTTAATATACTACTTATCCTTTCTAGGCAGGTCTCACATGGATAAGGCACTTTATTATCCAGGTCCTTGAGGGTCTTGCTGAAGGACATTACACACAGTAGGTTGTCGCAGTGCTCCAAGCCTATGAAATGCCCTAGTTCATGCATAAGCTCCTTAAACAGCCTCTCCTTAACCTTATACTCCCCAACATAATTGACTAGGTTATAGTCCCTAGATAACCTGAATAGGGATATCACTATCCTCGCTAAAGCGGGGTTGGTGACTGCAAATACATAGTTGAAGCCCGGTAGGAACAGGTCTCTCTCGATCAGGAATATATTCACCTGAGGCTTCTTCTTATTCAGCTCTACAGGTGGGTCGAGGATAAAGTCCTTTGCATTTACCTGTCTCCTATCATGGGGGATGTATCTCTCGACGCCGGTGAAGACGCTGTATTCAACACTATATTTCTCGTCGAAATAGAATTTTAGTGCAGCCTCAAAAATATCCTTGCCTCCTGCGACAAGCTCCTCCAGACCAGGGACATACCATACCTTAACGTAGAACATATGTCTCACCAGATACGGGTAGATGGGTCTTGAAGCCCATCTCCTCAGCCAGGTTCTTCAGGCCCATACGCCCCCTCTCCTCACCATGCACTATCATGATAACGGGGTCCCCGCTCAACGAGGAGAGGAGTCTCTTGAGACCCTCCATATCAGTGTGGCTGGAGAACTCGAAGAAGTATCTCTTGGCCTCCGCCTTAGCAGAGGTGCTCTCAACCATCACGATACCCTCCTCCAGGAGAACCCTACCAGGCGTTCCAGGCGCCTGATACCCAACTAAGAAAATAGCATTCTTCGGATCCTTATATAACTTGGATATATAGAATACGGCTGATCCTCCTCCAAGCATGCCGGCTGGGGCGATGATTACACCGCCTTCCTTAACAGCCCTCCTCCTCTCCTTCCACCTACGGACCTTCTTAACCTTCCCATAGGCCCGTTTAAGCGACCTAGGGCTCTTCAGAAAGTCCTTATGCCTGAGGAGTATCTCCGTAACCTCGAGGGCCATTCCATCCATGATGATCCTGTGTTTAAACCCCCTCTGCCTCAGGATAAGTAGTATCTCCTGGCTCCTCCCAACGGCGAAGGCGGGTATCAACGCTATCCCACCGTTTTCAACGATCTCAGTAACCTTCTCTACAAAGACCTTCTCCAGCCTATCCCTCTTAGGATGTATATCCGCTCCATATGTGCTCTCGACTATGACCACATCATAATCCTCATCATAATTTATGTCCGCGGGCTTCTGGAGACGAGTCTCATAGTTATTTATATCGCCTGTATAGAGGATCCTCTTTCCCCCCACCTTCACAACGACCTGTGCACTCCCGGGGATATGCCCAGCGTCTAGAAACTCGAGTTTAAACGGGCTATCAGGTATACGTACCTCCTCCCTATAATCCATGTATACAGCCCTCTGACTCATATAGACATAGTCTAGATACTCAAATGGGAGGAACTCACCCGATAACTTTATGAAGTCCTTGATCAGGATCTCCGTCAACTCGAGAGTAGGTCTCGTAACGTAGAGGGGCATATTACCACTTACATATAGATATGGGGATGCGCCTACATGGTCGAGGTGGGCGTGTGTAAGGATAAGTGCATCAACATACCTAGGCGGCACGGTGAGGGGAAACTTAGGGGGCTTGGTCAGCTCAACCCCATAATCTAGTATAACCTGATGCTTCTCCTCCTCGATCAAGAACGCCGCCCTACCAACTATCTCCGGCGCCCCTATGAAATGTATCTTCGCCGTCATCAATATTAACCTCTTAAATTATATCATTACAATACCAGGTAAATTACATTTAGAAATATTTAGAATAATGGATAATTTAAATATAACCATATAAATACAATTCAAAACCCCTTCTAGAGCCTCCAAACCACCTGGGCAATAAATATTACATGTTATTAGTCGGGATATGCTTATCTAGTGATTACGTTGATTTATATAGATATTTGGAGACGAATTATATGGGATGATCAGATATGGTGAGATTTAGGATAAAGGATGGCTTCAGGCCTAAGACGGTCCTCATGGGATTCAGGGGAATCGGGCAGGTCGGATACCTATCTATTAGGTACTTGATTGAGAAGCTTAATGCTGAGAAGAAGGGTGTTATAGAGACGCTTCTAGCCCATCCCGTGGTGATAGTCGAGGATGGATACCTCTCCTATCCACTTGAGATATATGGATATGGAGACCTGGGTATTATTAGGATTGAGGAGATCCCGATTAATAAGCAGGGGGCCTATTTGATTAGGGAGATAGTTAAGTGGCTTAAGGAGAATAATGTGGAGAGGCTTATACTAATAGGCGGCCTAGTCTCCTCACTCAAGGAAGAGGAGGAGGATATCGCCAGGATAGTCACCAACAGCCTCTGGAAGGAGGATGTCGGGATAAGCTATACCCAGAAGGATGTCAGGGTACTGGGGCCACTGGCCTACGCCCTCTACTACTCCGAGATATATGGCGTGCCTTCACTAGCTATACTAGCATACGCCAACTCGGAGCAGCCCGTCGACCCCAGAGGCGCATACTATGCCCTTGAGACCCTTAAGAAGCTTGTCGACGTAGAGATCGAGACAGAGGAGCTTCTCAAGACCGCTGCAGAGGTCGAGGAGAAGATAGCCCAGTTAATTGAGGAGTTCTCCGAGACCAAGAACAAGGGCATGTATACCTAGGACCCCAGGATAAAAATTTTTGGGGGACGAGGGGCTATACCCCCCTCTTTTTAGCCATAAACTCATCGTATACCTTTTTCACGCGGTTATAGACAGGGCCACGCTCACCTTCTACACCGCTTTCCGTAACCCTAATCTTGTTCATCACTATAATAACGCCCTGGTCCCTCCTATACGTAACCATCCTTGGAAAGACCTTCTCAAGCATCTCCCTAAGCTCATCTAGATCTACTTTAACCTTCTTCAAATAGATTGCGGAGATGGCGTTCCCTGAATAAACTATTGATGCATAGTGGTCGCTGCCGATGGAGACATCGCCCAAGATAATTGAGAGAGTCTCGGGTAGGATGGCCTTCAACACGCCTCTAACCCGCTGGCCATTCCTCAACTCAACTATAACTTCTTCATTAATCATATGGTTAAGCTCCCTTTGGAAAGCGCTTGTAGCCATCATTTAAAATAGGCACCTCAATACTCAACTAATCTAACATATATTGCCAAATCACCATATTTAATCTTAACTTAACCTTTTAATTCTTAAGAATTTAGGTATTAAAAACATCGCCCGCCATAAAAATAGGCCTTAAAAAATTTATATTTCGGGCCTAGAGTAGTTTCACACCCCATTCTATTGAGGTACTCCATAGCCCATACAATATACCATTCACGTATCCATATGTATAACATGTCCACCCCAAGTTTTTATCACGCGACACGGACTCCTTCTAAGGGATGTGAATGGAGGAGAATAGTTTTACATGTCCAGTATGCGGTGGAAAGGAGCTTGTCACTAGGGAGAACATGATGTTATGCTCATATTGTGGAATGATTGTCAGGGAGAGGCGATATGAGGATATGCCGGGTCTAAAGACCCTATACTCCATCGGCAGAGAAGACAGCATAAGATTCTACGGCAGGATAGGTCTTGATACACGCACCAGCCAGGAATACCGTTTCTACAGGTATAAGGAGCATATTAAGGAGTTGGGCGACGCCCTAAAGCTCCCTACACATATTGTTGGGGAAGCCCTTAAACTAGCCAGTTTAGTCGCTAAGGGAAGCAGGGGGATCAGTGGGAGGATCGTAGCTATAATATGTATAGTAGAGGCCGCTAGATCAAAGGGCTATGCGATATCCTATAGAAGGATATTTGACGTGGTTGAGAAGAAGTATGGTATCAAGACATATAGGAAGAAGCTGTTTAAAAGCCTATTGACACTATCCTCCCTAGGCATTGGAAAGACACAGATAGACCCCACCAGCATAATCACCAGTATCATTGAGAGGATTGGGAGAGATGAGGAAGTCGGTAGGAGAATTAGGGAGTCAAAGTGGGATAAGGATGATTATGTCTCTAAGCTACTTAAGACGGCTTTGGAGATATATGGGAGGTACAGGAGGTTCTTCATGGGGAAGTCCTCCAAGACTATAGCAGCCATATTGATATATCTATCCGACATTAGGCTCTCCCACGAATATAATAGGAAGCGTGTCCTCACCCAGAAGCTACTGAGCACATTCACCAATGTAAGCAGCTATACGATTAGGGAGAGAGCCATAGAATTCTATAGATTCACTGGAGACCCGTTGTATAGGGTTAGGAGGAGGGGCGGGTGAAGACGATGATCCTCCCACCATCTCTAAACACGATGTAGAAGAATGTTTCCCCATCACTTCTATATGTCCCCACACCTACTATTGTAAAGCCATTATACTCGTTTAACGATATATTTAGCAACTGGATATATTCCTGGGATAGGTCCTTAGGCTGCTCATCACATATCTTTTGGATAAGTATGGCCAGCCCACGGTATTTACTAAGCTCCTCACCGGATTTACTCCTACTACATAATGTGGAGACAACCACATCCACTGAGACCACGATGCACACCAATATTAGGACAGTGATTATTATTGCTAACCCCCTTCTACCACACAACAATACAATTCACCTATAGATCCATTTACAATAATAGGGTATCTAGCGAGGTAATCACCGGCCCTCGAGCCTGGGTCACCATATTCATATGCCACTGTATTGTTTATGACAACAGAGACATATACGCCTCCAGCCCCCAATTCAGGCCGCCTACCCTTTAGAAACGCGTCCTGAACCTCTATATATATCTCCAATGGAGGCCATTGCCCGTCTACAGGCATAACACCGGTGAAGGCAAAGCCTATGTTGATGGCTGTAAGTACGGAGATTATCAGTATACTGAATAGAAGCTCCTCCAGCCTATTCATAGTAGGCACCTGACTATCTTAACAAGTATAGTTATTATGAGGATGGAGCAGGAGAGGTATAGGATGACTAGGAATATGCTTGTCACACCCAGGTCCTCTATCTCCTCAGACACTCCATAACCACCTCAGTCGCGTTCGACTGGTCATCATAAAATATGCAGATCCTAGAGCCATCCCTATACTCAACCACATAGCCGTTCATCGCGCTACTCGGGGTATAGCTGGATATCGCCTCGCGGAAGCCGTGGAGAGCGAGGAGGAGGATTAGTAGGATCATGAACACTCCTATTAGATAGTTTAGGGACTTCACCATGGTCACCCCCAGTTTATATGGAGAAGCAGTGTGAGTATGGTTATGGCTATGGCGGAGACCATTATCAAGTCGAGCACCTTAGTCAATAGACTCTCTATTATACGCCTCATTCCAGCTAAGTATGTGATTATAAGAGTTATAATCACCTACATAGTTGGATGGCTATGAGGAGCATCCTATATCTAGAGACTATGTTCGACGACTTGGATGGTGAGCCCTATAAGGTACTGGGGCCCTTTAAAATCTATATCCAGAGGGATATACGGGGCCGATATAGATATTTGCCTAGGGTCGATGCACAGTACATCTCCTTACTCCCATATATGAGGGAGATTTATTTGAGGCACCCCACTAAAGAGGATCTTATTGAGGTGGGTGAGGACTATAGCTTCTCCAAATTACATCAGGTCCTGAGGAATAGGATATCTATGGAGCTGAGCGGTATTAATGGCCTTACCCTGCTGGATACCGATGTCGATAGGCTATCTGAACTACTGTTCTGGGAGATAGTTGGATTGACTAGGCTAGCTCCTCTAATGATGGATGACGAGGTTGAGGAAGTCTTTATAGACGGGTTTAAGAGCCCTGCATACCTAAATCACCGGAGGTTTGGTAGGTGTGAAACCGATGTGATAGTTCGTAGGGAGGAGGTGGATGCGTTAATAACTCATATAGAGCTTCATAAAGGCATCAGTATCAACTACTCGAGGGGGAACCTTGAGTCTGAGCTGGAGACAGGTAATATGCGTATGAGGATCAATATTGATCTCGAGCCCCTTGCCTCAGCCGGCCCATACATTATAATGAGGAATCTAAGGAGAAAGCCATATACACTTGTTGATCTGATAAGGATGGGGACGTTAAGCGCCGAGGCAGCTGCATTCATATTGTCAGTGGCCTGGACAAGGCTGAATATCACTATAGCTGGTGAGGTGAACACGGGTAAAACAACGTTGTTAAACGCGATAGACATGGCTCTCCCAAGCCGTTATAGGAAGATCTATATTGAGGAGGCTCTTGAGAGCGTTGATATGAGGGATAGAGGGAGGTACCAGGCGTTTTACAGGGCTGATGCATACTCTAAAAACCTTAGTAAGAGGAGGCAGATAACCTTCACACTTCATAGAACCCCTGATATACTTGTCTTTGGAGAGGTTCTTACAGACGATGATGTACGGACTTTCTTCTACTCATTATCATGCGGGTTAAAAGGCCTCCAGACTATCCACGCCAGGAGCATAGACAGCCTACTAAGGAGGTGGATACTGCATCACAGGGTTTCTCCAGAGGCCCTTAGAGACCTGGATATTATAGTGTTTATGAAGAGGAGTCTCCGTGGAGAACGCTATGTAGAGGGAGTCTATGAGGTTGTGGAGGATGGCAGGGTAAGGGCTGTTTTCAGGCGGGGCTCCGAGGGGCTTGAGAAGGTTATGGATATATGCGATACGGATGTCTATAGGAAGATAGTCGAAGAGCTAGGGGGTAGGGAAGAATTCAATAGGTTGTATAATGGGTTGGCGAAATGCATTAGGGACAGCCTAGCGAGGAATTCTTTTAGCCAAATGCTTGAGGAGCTGGAGAAAGAGTTATTTGGAGAGGGGGTTATAGATGTTAGGGCAAGCCTATATTAACATTAGTCCATTAACAGCCCTAGGCTATATAATAATATGCCTCCTACCCATAGTGATCCATAGACATAGGAATAGGGGCGGAGAGAGTATAGGAGGGGTATTCCCGACTCTAAATATGATAAATTTTAGGAAGCTAATATATAGATCCACCGCCATCTCGGTATACAGGACCATCTCCGTAGACGACCCTAATTATCTATTTGACGTGAAGAGAATGGTTGTAAAGGGACATAGGAATATAGAATTAGGAGGCTTATCTATTCCCAAGGAGATACAGCGTTTTATCAGGCTTGTGGTTAATGAGGAGACTGAGACTGTTGATGAGGCCACTGACCTCCTATTAGACACATATAGGCTTATGATAAAGAACGGGATTAGGAGGCTGGAGATCAGGCTTACTATTCTCGTGACGACATACGTGTTCTTCCCACTTCTAGGAATAGTCCTTTACTCGATACTGGGGGATATGCTGTATTCAATTCTCCTGTTAACCCTTCAGATAACCGTCTCCGAGCTGTTGTTTAAAGGTGTTGAATATGGAGAAGAAAATTCTTCTGAGAATGTTTAGCAGCTTGATAAGGGGATATTCACTTGAGAAGACGCTTTATAGGCTGTATCTCGAGACGGGAGACGACCATATGTATAACCTGTTCATAAATAAGGTGAAAGGCGGGGAAGCGAAGCTACCGTATATTCAGGAGGCTGAGACACTCTCTACAATTGAGGGGGATAGGGATAGGCTAATTAGGTACCTTAGGAAGATCATCGACGTAGAATATATAAGAGGAGAATTGACTGGGCTCAAGAGGATATTTAGTAAGAGGATCACTATCCTACTCCTCATTCTATACATCACTATCCCCGTTATAACAGCCTTCACACCCCTTCTCTCAACCCTCAACATAACTGCGGTGGGCATTTCGCCTATGAATGCTGAAGATAGGCTTAACATTCCTGACACGAGTATCTATATCCTACATGCACTAGCCTCTGAGACCCTGTCGACAATCTACCTCAACCGAATAAGTGGATTCAGCCTACCTAAGATGATTTTGATACAGCTCCTCCTCTTCATATCCATATACCAACTCAGCCTAGACTATCTATGGCAGTTGATACCATAGCCTAGACATGTTTGTAGGTGGTTAAATACACTATGAAGAACCCCTTTTAATGGATGAGATTATGAGGAGGAGAGGAGTTCAGATTATAGAGGAGGCTCTATTAATTGTAGTCGCCTTAATAGCATTATCAATTACAATAGGCGCCCTAGGCCAGGTTCAGGCGAAGCTGGACACGCTTTTTACAAAGGCTTGGGAGGGGCTTGACTGGCTCTTCAAGACCGTGTTCTACTTCATACCAGAATGATCCGCCATGATGATACGTAGAAGGATTACTGTAGATAAGATACTCAAGAGGCTTACAGAATATGATACGACGCTGGATAAAGGCGGGGGTAGGGAGAGGTACATAGGTGGGTTTAAGATAAAGGTGGGGGAGATAGAGGCGTCTGACCCCGCATTCAAGGCATATCTCCTCCAGAGGGGATACCGGAACTTTTTCCAGGCAGTTGGTAAGATGGGGATCCCGGTTATGACGATATACGCCTCCATGGATAAAGGAGGGTCAATGGTCTCAGGCATATACATCATTACAAAGGCTAGGGATATGGATGAGTTGGAGGAGAGGATGAGGATTATCGAGAGCACGTTCTACGCCGTGTTCCCCACGTTTCAGTCAAGTAGATTAAGTGGTAGGGAGATAAAGAATATACTTACATTCGGCAACCTACCTGCTAGTAAGGAGAATAATAGCCTTCCCATGTTGATACACGAGCATCCCGGGCCCTCAGAATCCATTGGGAGAGACATTCCAAAATTCTATATCCCAGTTATGGAGAGTGGGGATAATGAGGGGATAATTCTAGGCCACTTCATAGACCCGGCATATAATGGGGAGAGACTTAGATACTATGTAACGCCTAGGGAGCTGGGTAGCCACTTGTTCTGCATGGGTATAACCGGGAGCGGCAAGAGTACCACGATAGCCACTATACTCAACCAGCTTCCAAAATCCATTAAGTATTTAGTCCTGGACTTCCACAACGAGTATGAGGAGTATCTAAGTAACATTGACATCATTCTAAGGCCAGGTAAGGATAATGAGGCGGCTGTAAACCCCCTCGACCCCATGTTCTCAATAGATATGGCTGAGCACATAGCCTTGGTCTCAGACATCTTCGGCGATACATATAACTTTACACATCCACAGACATACATGTTTAAGATGGCTATGGAGGCCACGTTATCAAGTTATAAGGCCTTGAATGAGGAGGAGCCTAATCTAAGGGCCTTGGTGAAGATGATTGAGAGGTATCCAGTTAGGTCATACTATGATAATGAGACGAAGATGGCTTTGCTGAGGAGGATTAAGCCTTTGGTCGAGGGCCAGGCTGAGAAGGCGTTTATCGGCAGGAGCTATATCAGGGTAAATGAGCTGCTGGAGAAGAATGTCGTTATAGAGCTTGGGCATATTAGGGAGACGAAGATAAGACAGATATATTCCCAGATACTTCTTAAGCAGATATATGACTATAGGATATCTACAGGGACCTCCAGCCTAAACCATATCACTGTAATTGAGGAGGCGAGGTATATCGTGCCATATAGAAGGGACTATGACCCGCCTACAATAGCCGAGAGGATGATAAACGAGCTCAGGAAATTCGGCGAGTCAGTTTTCCTAGTGACACAGTTCCCTACCCAGGTCTCGAAAGACACGATTAAGAACGCGGGGATGGTGATACTCCATAGGATAGTCGGTCAGGAGGATCTAAAGATGATACTTAATATAATGTCCCTAGATGAAAAACAGATTAGCTATATAAAGGAGATGGAGACAGGCGAGGCGGTTGTAAAAGACGTTAGATACCCGCTTCCCATCCATATAAAGATAGTTCCCAACCTATCCTAAGCCTCCTTCCAGGCCCTCGGGAAAGAATCTCTGGAGATCACCTTGAGACAATATAAGGCTCAGCCAGTCCACTGAATCAGAGGAAATCCTTTCACCGTTTTTAATGGCGTTGACAACGGTCTCCAGCCTAGTATCAATCCCGTCTGAGACATCCAGCTCAGCAATCTTATCTCTTCCACAGGAGGATAATACACTTGTAAGGACGACATCTAGGATCTCGGCCTGGATATTCTCCATGACCTTCCTATTACTGTATCCCTTTGACCTAAGTCTCTCAACCAGTTTATATGGACTGCATCTAAGCACGATACATAGATCTATATCCCCACAGGATATTATATCCATGGCTAGATGACTATCTATAACAACATCCTCAAGACGAATATTCTCATATACATATTTCCTAGCAGCCTCGACATCAATTATATAGCTCTCCCTAGCCTCATCAAAACCAGTATACAGTTTATTCTCAATCAATATATCATCTAAAGGAAGATACTCAAGGTTAAGCTCCTCAGCCAAGCGCCTAGCAAAACTCGATTTACCCACACCTGGAGTACCAGTCACAACAAAACAACGCCTAGCATACAAGCCTCCACTCATATAGATACCAGAAAAATAATATGTTGAAATGATAAATAACTGCTAAAAACCCATGTTGGTGGGCCCGCCCGGATTCGAACCGGGGACCTCCGCCGCGTGAGGGCGGCGTCATAGCCACTAGACCACGGGCCCATTTATAATATGAACTGGTTTTTTGATATAAAGCTAGTGGATGTGTTTTTATAAAAAGAGGGTTTTGAAGCTGTTTACTTCTTCATTCCACGGTGTCTCTTCTTCCACCTGAGGTTCTTGCTATGGCACTTCCTGCATTTCTCGGCGGTAGGCGGGTTCCTGGCTCCACAGTTCCTACATATCTTATAGTATAGCCTGTATTTCTGGGCCAACGCCTTCTTATCAATCGCCAGCTCCATCTCTTCAGACATCACTTGATCACTCTCTTCAATATCTCGGGTATATCAGATGGTCTATAGGCTATATGTACACCCGCCTCTTTTAAACTTTTAATCTTTGCATCCGCAGTCCCGCTTGAACCGGATATTATTGCACCGGCGTGCCCCATCTTCTTACCTGGTGGCGCTGTCCTACCGGCTACATAGCCTATTACAGGCTTGTCGAAGCCGGTCTCCACAATATACTTGGCAAGCCTCTCCTCATCGTCGCCACCGATCTCACCGATTACGACGACCGCCTCTGTATCTTCATCATACTTGAGTATCTCATCGAAGAACTCTAGGAAGTTGGTGCCTATGACATAGTCTCCACCTACTCCTACTACAAGCCTATGGCCAAACCCTGCTTTCAAGACGTTCCAGGCAACTTCATAGGTTAATGTACCGCTTCTCGAGATGATCGTGACGTTACCAGGCTTGAAATACTGGTTCGGCATGATACCTACCTTCGTCAACCCAGGTACTATGAAGCCGGGGCAGTTTGGCCCGATTATCCTTACTCCATTTGCCTTGGCGATCCTCAGGAACTTCACCGTGTCATTGGCTGGAATACCCTCTGTTATTACCACAATGGGGTTTAGACCAGCGTATATAGCCTCTAGAACCGCGTCATACGCGAATCTAGCTGGGACGAATATAATGGATGTATTTGCACCCGTCGCCTCAACCGCCTCCTTAACCGTGTCATATACAGGTACTCCATGTACCTCCTGACCACCTTTACCAGGTGTTACACCAGCGACTATGTTGGTACCGTATTTAAGCATCTGCTCAGTGTGGAAGCTTCCCTGCTTCCCAGTTATACCCTGGACAAGAACCCTAACATCATCTGGGACGAAGTTCTTCACACCCTTTACTGACATAGCTTCACCACCTCCTTAGCAGCCTCATCCATATCCTTATGAACCTTGAAGCCAGCCTCCTTCAAGATAGCCTCTCCAATATCCTCATTGGTCCCCGTCAAGCGGATGACCATCTTACTGATATCCAGCCCCCTCTTCTTCACAACCGATACAATTGCTCTGGCGACGTCATCACACCTAGTTATACCGGCGAAGATATTGACGAATATCGCCTTAGGCCTAATCTCCCTAAGCATGACGTCTAGGGCCGTGCCGATCCTCTCCTCTGAAGCGCCTCCACCGACGTCTATGAAGCAGGCTGGTTTACCACCATAGTATGCGACGAGGTCTAGAGTAGCCATAGTGAGGCCGGCTCCATTACCCATTACACCTATGTCTCCCTCTAGGGGGACATATGAGAAACCGTATTTCTTACCCAGCTTCTCTCCCTCGGTCAAGACAGATGTATATTCATAGTATTTGGTCAGGTCATGCCTAAACTCGGAGTTGTCGTCGACAATGACCTTGGAGTCCAGGGCCATTACAGAACCGTCTTCAAGCACCGCCAATGGATTTATCTCAGCAAGTAGTAGGTCCTTCTCAACAACGAGTTTAAAGAGGCTTGCCAACAGCTTCATAAAGCTCTTGTTCATCCCGCCGAAGAGGAACTTTGACACCAGCCTCTGATGAAATGGAAGCAGTCCCGTAATTGGATCAACGTATAGCTTCATCAATACACCCTCTTTCCTAGCCAGCTCCTCAACCTCTACGCCACCTTCTTTAGAAGCGAGAATCACATATCCCTTGTCAGGCTTTGAAACCAAGATACTTAGATACATCTCCTTGGAATGTGGTACAAACTCCTCAACGAGGATGTGACTGGGGTAACTGCTCCTTATCTTGAGGTTGAATATGCTTTCAACAGCCTCCCTGAACTCATCCTCCGTCTTCACTATCTTAACTGCACCCGCCTTACCCCTGCCACCAGCCAGGTACTGGCCTTTTACAACTAGTGGAAATGAAAAGCCCTCTGGAATCGATGCCTCCGACCCCCGGGGAATGATAAAACTATTGGGAACCGTGACACCGCCATCCCTGAAAAGCTGTTTCCCCTCATATTCAAGTAGAAACATACTGTATCTCCTCCATCTAAACTCGAATCAAGATACTACTATACTTTATATGTTGATGAATCGAGACTTAAAATCTAATAATTATACTATAATATGATATACACTAGAAAAATGATAGAAATATATATGTGTGTGTATAGGTTTTCTCAGGCGATGTTTAACAGCCCTACTTAAGCGTCTCAAGCGTGAAGTATGTCTTCGTCTCCTTAACACCAGCTAATTTACTCAGGAAGTTGAGGACTTCAGCAGCCCTCGATCCATCCACCTGTATCAATAGGTCTACGTCACCCGACACCCTATGTATCCTACCTATGTTTAGGTCCACGAGCTTCTGATATATCTCCTCCCTCTTAGAGGGCTCCACAGAGACTAGTATGAAGACAGGGGTTGTTAGATAGCCTAGGAGCATCATGCCCTTCTCAGTTATCTCTATAAAGCCTCTCCCAGTCCTTATATACCCGCCTTGTATCAATGGCCTAAGCTTCACGCTTAAAGCCTGCCTAGTGATATTGAGCATCTTAGCCAAGTCAGACTGTTTTATATCAACTTTATAAACATACTCACCGACTGCATTGTTCTTAAGAAACTCAAGTAACTTATATGTAGTTCTAGTGGGTCTAGGGAACTCAAGCTCATCCATCCCAACAGCCTCAGACCCATCGCCTTTCCTTCTTCCCCTCGCCAACTCAAATCACCACCAAAAAAGAAAGCCAATACGATAATATATAATTACCTTGTTAATAAATTTTTTGTTATTATGAAAAACATAGGTTTTAATAGTTCTATATAAAATGATATTTTATATTCATTACTCGCTACTTTGTTTTACAACTTTTTGATAAATGTATCCTGGACGGTATCACAGTTATTTGAACATGGAAAAATAATTATGATGGGGTTTATATTTATTACGGTTAATAGACTAAACTACTTATTTGTCATTGGATTGTGGAGAGAGATGGTTATGTTAAAGGAGAGAGTTAAGCTCGGGGAGATAGGCAAGTATATTGATAAGGACGTATACGTCTATGGATGGCTTGAGGATAAGAGGATCGTCGGCCAAGTAGCCTTCCTAGTATTGAGGGATATGACTGGGAAGGTTCAGGTGACTGTGAAGAAGAGCGTTAAGAGACATCTATATACAAATGCATTGACGATACCTAGGCAGAGTATATTGAAGGTCTATGGAAAGGTAAATCTATATGGGGAGACTATAGAGATAATACCCCATGATATTCAGGTTCTCTCCGAGGCTAAGCATCCCCTTCCAATTGACCCCACTGGAAGGGTGCCTGCAAACCTACCTACTATAATTGATAATAGGCCTCTGAGCCTACGTATACCAACTATTAGAGCCGTGTTCCAGCTTAGGGCGTTGACGAAGCAGGTCATCAGGGAATTTTTCATCGACCATGGTTTTGTAGAGATTGATACGCCGAAGATAATAGCCACGGCGACTGAGGGCGGCGCCAACCTATTTGAGATAAAATACTTCGATAGAGTAGCCTATCTAGCGCAGAGTCCACAGCTCTATAAGGAGCAGTTGACGATGGGGTTCGACGGAGTATTTGAGATAGCCCAGTTCTATAGAGCTGAGAAATCCCATACAAGACGGCATCTAACCGAGTTCACCAGTGTAGACCTCGAGGTCGCTTTCGCCGACTATAATGATGTGATGGATATCTTGGAGGAGATGGTTAAATACCTCCTTACGGAGATACATAAACGTGGTAAGCCATATCTGGAGATCCTTGGATATACCCCGCCTGAGCCCCCTGCATCGGTGAAGAGGATAACCTATGATGAGGCGCTTGAGATCATTAAGAGCAAAGGCGGGGAGATAAAGTGGGGTGAGGATATTGAGAGCGAGGGACTAGAGCTGCTTGCAGAGGAGCTACCTGGTTTCTACTTTATCATAGACTGGCCATGGGATATAAAGCCCTTCTACATTAGGAGAAAGGGTGATTTAACAGAGTCATTCGACCTTATGATAGGTAAGCTAGAGCTTTCTTCAGGGGGTACTAGGGAGCATAGGTATAACGAGCTACGTAGAAATATCCGTGAGAAGGGGTTGAATGTCGAGTCCTTCGACTATCACACAAGGTTCTACCAGTATGGAATGCCGCCACACGCAGGATTTGGACTGGGTCTAGATAGGCTTATGACGATTCTAAGCGGTAGAGAAAATATTAGGGAGGTTGTCCTATATCCCCGGGATCCAGAGTCCCTAACTCCCTAAACCCCTATTTCTATTGTGATGAGAACTTCTCCATAAACAGCCTATAGAGCTGTATACTCTCCGAGTTTACGCTGGGCTTGACCCTGGCCAAAGCCTCCTTCAAGTCATCCATCTCAATAGGCCTAGGCTTATTAGAGGGATTCACGGCTAGCCCGCTCTCGAAGAACTCGGAGATAACCTCTAGATGAGCCGTCTGGCAGATATCCTTTATATCGCTACTGGTATATCCATCGGTAAGGTTTGCAAGTTCTACATAGTCAATGTCTCCAGAGACATTCAGCTTAGATAGATAGAAGTGGAAGAGCCTCTTCCTCATCTCGAAGTCAGGCAGTGGGATATAAACCCTCTTCTGAAACCTCCTCACAAAAGGCAGGTCAAGGACCCACGGCTTGTTTGTAGACGCTATTATATATAGGGGGATCTTATAATCAGCCTTCTCCTCCAACCCATCCAGCTCCTTGAGAAACTGGTTTTTAACCCTAATCTCACCACCAACCTCATTCCTATGAATTCCGAAGACTGAGTCAACCTCATCTATAAATAGGATCACGGGGGTACCCCGCTTCGCCTTGGCCCTCAGATACCTGAACATACTGGCGACCCTCTTCTCCCCCTCACCAAGCCATTTAGAGATTATCATCGGCGCATCTATCGGGTAGAACTCTGCATCTATCTCATTGGATACCGCAGCTGCTATACTAGTCTTACCACACCCCGGTGGCCCGAATAATAGGATTCCCCTCGGCCACCCTAGGGGAAAGAGGTCTGGACGTTTAATGGGGTATACAATCACCTGCCTAATAACCTTCTTGACGTGGTCCAGCCCGACTATGTCATCCCAAGTAATGCTTGATTTAAACGGCTTCAGCCAACTAGGCTCCTCCGTAGTAGCCGTTGGATCCCCATTTGAAGGCTGCCTAGCAGGCTTCCTCTCATCATATAATGTAATGCCCCCGTCCTCAAGCTTACTGGAGACCGCTCCCCTCAGGTAAACAAGTCTATAACGGTATTCCCTAATCTTCTTCATATAGATCTGCTTTAGATATGGAGACTCCTCCTCATCCAGCAGCCTGGTCAAGGCATCGATAGCCTTGGAGTAGTATGTTATAGCAAGGCTTTTAAGGCCCTTCTTATCCGCCTCCACAGCCTGGGTAGAGTATGTAGCAGCAGCCTTCTCTAGTGCCTTGAGGGTCTCGGGATCAACATAGCCGGGCATTTATATACCCTCCTTTACATGCCGTGGGTGAAGGAGATAAGCCCTGCCTCAGCAAGGTTGTATAGCCCTTCTAGCACGGTCTCAGGGGAGGATCTGGTCATCTTAGCCAGCTGATAGATATCCATATATCCGAATTCCCCCCTCTTAATGTTTATAATATACCTTAGTATAGCTACCTCAATCTTCTCAAGCTTCCTAGCATCCATAGTCTTAAGCTTCTTGACATTAACCCTCAGTATAGAGTTCTTAAGCTGATTCCCTGGACGACTAGGTGTATATCCACCATATCTACCGGCTCCACCCTCGTATACACCGCCGTCCGTAGCCAGCATCTCATAAAGCTTCTGGACACCCTTCCTCGGGTCGTCGGAGAGTATCTGGTCTAGCTGCGCAGGTATATTGGGGAACCTCTTTGAAAGCTCTTCACCGATCTTCCTCTCCACCGCCTGTATAATCTTAGTTGCATCTTCATCCTGTAGGGAGATGAAGTTCGCCAGATCTATCTCGGGAATATTTATGATGCTCTCCAAGTCGATATATCCATCGATGAATGACCTATAGTAGTTGTTGAAGCTGTCGCTCATCACACGCGCATCCTCAATAACCTGGTTAATGACCTTAGTGGACTCCTTAAACTCTAGAAGAGCGGATACAACTACCTTCATGGTATCCAGCCTGAGATTTACAGCTAGGAGGCCCATATCGACAGTCATAAGGACGTTCTTAAGCATCCTAAGATTATTCGCCTCCTTCAGATATAGGGCTGCAAACCTAGGCTCCTTCCTCTTCTTATAAAACTCGTACTTCTCCCTGAAGGCAACTATCTTCTTGTCGATGGAGTTTATGATGTTCCTGATATGCATCTGATAACCGCCGATCTCCTTCTTCAACATCTCATACTTCCTAGCCACCTCAGTTGGGGTAACCTTCTTACCAAACATTATTCACCACCTCCTAAATCAGTAAAGATATCGGGGAGCCCTGTCTCAGGCTCCTCAACATACCCACCGTCCCCCGCCTCATCGAGATGGGGATCGGCCGACTCCTCAACACGATTAGAGTATTTATTCAATATATCCTCCAGGTCACTGACCTTAGAGGATAGGTTTAAAAGGGTGTATTCAAGTTCCTCAAGCTCGGCGTTGAGCTTGACAAGCTCTCTATCAAGGACCTCAAACGAGTCCATATACACTTTATTATCTAAGCCATTGGCGTTCTTGGCTACATTAAGCCAGTAGAATAAATGCTCGATCCTCGTCTTCCTCCTCTCAATATCCCTCTTCCTAGACTCGAGGCGCTTAACAATCGAGTTTACCTCGGATTTAATAGACTCAAACTCAGACTTGAGGTTATTTAGGAGACTGATGAAGGTCCCCGAGTCAGGAGATATATTTCTAATCTTCTCGATGGTATCGAGCTGAAGCTTTAGAAAACCCATTTTACCAATTACTTTCTTAGCCCGAATCAAGTCGGGATTAACAATTATAACCTTATCCTCCTCAATAACAAGAGAATTTTTATTCTTAGAGAGGATTACACCACCATTCTCATAAACGACGTTTGTTAACTCACCATTAGTATCAAATTCTAAGGCAACTATCCTACCTTTAAACCTACCATATTTCTCTACGATAGGCTTCCCGATAAGATAAAAAAAATTTGGGGTGGGCATTCAACATCACCCACCTATATTTAGAACTTGAACTCTCCGAAGACGGAGGACTCCGCCTTCTCCTCCTCGAACTCCGCGGGTATCCCTGGTAGCTCCTTCTCCATCTCCTCCTTAGCCTTCTTCTCCGCCTCCTGCAGTATCTTCAACGCCTCCTCATTAGCCACTGTAATGTCTATGGTGTCGGCGCCAGTCGTGGTGGCATCCCACATGATGTCCTGAAGTAGGTTGCTGACCTGGTTGAGGCCGTCCTCAGCAGTAGGTAGTATCAGTGACAAGTTGCCTCTCACGTTCTTCAATACCTGCATGATCGGTAGTATCTCGGCGACAGCATCACCAAGGTCCTCGACAGTAGCGAGTCTCACCATCACGCTCTCGATCGCATACTTGGCTGAGTTCAATACCTTAAGGGCCTTCCTTATCTCAACGAGTTCATTAGCGTATATGGTGGCACGGGTCCTATCGTGATTTTTGATTGCTTCAACGACACGTGCAAAGTATCTCCTGTCTTTCTCTTTCAAGGATCTTATCGCGATATCAAGCTTCTTATTCTGACGGTCGAGTATCCTAGTAGCGTTCTCCAACTTCATCTTAATGTCTCTCTTAGGAGCCAAGGAATCTTTTATCTTGTCGGCGAATCCTCCTCGCTTGCTATTCCACATTCCACTAAAATCCATTCTCCACAACCTCCGAAAAACATAAAATCTATTTAATATTAATCAGCCTAATTTTATTAGGAGAGTGTTCCATTTTATATTGTATCTAAGGGATACAATAAGGTTGTTACAAGATTTTTTTATTTAGATACCCTGGGGTGTGGATACAGGCATGAACTTGGAGTTTGAAGACGATGTTATAGATAAAGTTCTCACCGACCTAGGCCTAACAAAGTATGAGGCCATGATATATAGAGCCTTGATAAAACTCGGTGAGGCTAAGGCTTTGGAGATAGCTCAGACAAGTGGAGTTCCTAGGGAGAAGACTTATCAGGTTCTCCGTGAGCTGGAGGATAAGGATATCGTTAAGAGGATTGAGGGTAAGCCCAGGAAATGGGTTGCTATGCCGCCTCACGCGATCTTTGAGGATGTTATCACCGAGAAGAAGAAGACTATTACAAAGATGGAGGAAACTATAAAGGCGCTCCAGAACCTGTATGAGAAAGGGTTTAGGAGGACTGAGAGAAAAGATCTTAATGTATGGGAGATTGGGGAGAGCAGTTTCGAGGAATCCTTCTACTCGACCTTAAACTATGCACATCTAAATATCTATGCCCTACTAACCCCGTTCTCACTTGATAACCTGACTTACAACATGGATCTTATTAAGAAGCTGTACAAGAAGGATCTGGATATCAAGATCCTCACCTGGATGTATGAGGATAACCTCCATGACATTGCTAAGATGAGGCAGTATGTAGAGGTCTATATACTGCCAGATTACCCGAGTGACATATCATTCTATATAATAGATGGGAAGACAGGGTATATCATTAGGGACGGCAAGGAATATATTATACAGTACTCGGATTCACGGATCGCCCACTTCATAACCGAGATGTTTAACAAGCTTCTCCAGACCGCTGTCGACGCCGAGGAATGTATAGAGTATTGGGAGGCCGTTGAGACGCTTGAGAACTCCCAGATCCTCTATGCCAGTGAGAATATTAGGATGCTTGATGAAATGATTAGTAATATAATTAGAGGTGAATTGCGAAAGAAGGTGGAAGATGGGGCGGTGCCGGCGGCTGTCAGAAGTGTTTTGAAGAAGTATATCCCGAACTATGACCATCTACATATTGAAAGTAAGATTCAGCTGATCAACATTCTCCTGAAGAAAGACCCGTTGTTCAGCAATATAAAGGTCTCTCTAGATATCCCTACTGAGACACTCGTTATAGACGTCTCTATAGATGGCGACCCAGAGTGGGTCTATGAGGTTAGGGAATATAATCATATACTTCCCCCATCACCATATCTAATGCTTATCCATGACGAGCTTAGGAAGATGGGCTGGAAAGAAGTACATACTATATGGCTTGAGGATAAGAAGCCTCTCAGGCCTTATGAGCCCAGGAAGATAAAGATAATTAAGAAGTATGAGAAACCGCTTTAAAGACCTCCAAACTAGAACTGATAATATTAAAAATATGGTTGTGAGGTTTAGAATGTAGAGGCTGACTTAGTTGCCCAAATATATGCTATTACTACAGACAATATGCTTCCCAAGAATCCTGATATAAGTGCCTCGATTATCTGCTTGTTTTGTGCAAGCAGTGAAGCTATTGAGGGGAAGGTTTCGATCATCCATGGTAATACTATGACGCCTATTATGTATATTACTATCCCAACCACGAAGCCGAATGATGCAACTAACATATACGCAGCTTTCCTACCCATACAGTGATCACCAGAGTAACTACACAACTAATTGTCTTAATATGTAAATATTATCTGAAGAACCTAATTTAAGTTTATTCACTGGATTAGATACTATCCATTAGAAAATAGTTTCTCCTAGGAAATATTCGATAAAAAAGAAATAAAAAGGGGTTTAAGGGGGTTTAACCCTTAAAGACCTTAAAGGTTGCTACTGCTGCAACTATCAAGGTGATTATCACGAGTACGGCTGTCGCTGTCAATAGGCTGCTTAGAGAGCCTAGTGCAGATGATAGGTCGCTGGACATTGTGCTTAGGCTGCTAGCAACATTGTTTACATCGCCCTTAGTAGCCAAGTTGTTCAGGCTACTTAGTACGCTGTCTAGCTTGTCGTTGACTGAAGCTAGTGTAGACATTAAGTCCTGGATGTTAGCGTTTAGACTGCTTAGTGCGCTCTCAAGATCGCCTAGTGTGCTGACTATGCTGGTTACATCAGAGGCTACTCCGTCTAAGACCGCTCTTAGATCGGAGACTGCTGCCGCTAGGTCTGCTACGTTGGACAATAGCGTCTGTACATTTGCATCTACGTTGCCTAGTGTTGTGCTTAGGTCGGATAGACTTGCCATTACATTGTCAAGTGCAGCTGAGACAGAGTCTAGTGTTGATGCCAAAGCCATTATAGCGGCCATTATGTCTCTGTCCCTTAGAGATGATACTGTGAATGTTGTGCTGTCTGTCAATGTTGTGACGGTTGTTACATTGACCCACATTGTGCCGTTGAACCACATTCCAATGAAGTCCTCAACGGCAGCAGAGGCATCTACTGTGTAGACGCCTGTTGGCCATGCGTCACCAATTGGTGTACCGAACATAATCGTACCATAGACTGATGGAATGACGTATCCATCTACTGTGTAGCCTGCTGTTGTGGCTATCAGGAATCCAGTTGGATCCATCACTGTGACGGATACCGGTATGGCGTCTAAGCCATTTCCATCAATGTCATATAGGTGTGCAAAGAATGTTACTGTCTCACCGGTGTCATAGTCTGATGTGTCTGTCCATATGTCCATGAACAGTACTCTCTTGACCATGAATGTGTTCATGCCGTTGCTTGCTATTACAGACGATGTGGATGTGTTGTACCAGACTACTGTCACGTTGAATATCGAGACGTTGTTATTCAGATCCGCATCTACATCGATTGTGAACTGCCATGTACCGTAGGTAGATGTTCCGCCTGTCACCGTCGCCCATTCATTATAGATTACAGTCCATGTGTATGGACTGCCACCAGATACATACTGCTCAGTAACCGTCACATTGACGGCCTGTAGAGGCATGTCAAATGGACGGCCGAATGTCTTGATGTCAACGACGACACTACCCATCTGTGGCACAACTACCCAGTCTGGATAGTCACCCCACTTAGAGAACTCACCGTTGAGCCAGACCAAGACGAATTCAGTTACAGTGAAGTATCCAGTGAACTTATTCTCCTCAGCATAGCTGTCCTTGACGAATATCGTTACGTTATAATCACCTATTCCTGTGGTCTCGACTGTGAAGTCTAGGAAGAAGTCTGTTGTCGTTGTGTCTAGAAGTAGCTGGTTAGAGGTCTCGTGATATATGACGATCCTGAAGTACTCGAATGTTGGGTCTGGACCATAGTTGGGATATGTCCAGTTCCATGTTAATGTGAATTCGCCTGTTGCGAAGCTACCGAAGTAGCCCAGGACGTGTGGCACACCGTTTAGTTCCACGTCTGTAATGTCGTGTACAAAGGCATCTACAAAGACTTCAGTTAGGCACTCTATAGCTGTATTGTTGAATATAGGTGTCACTGATGTGTTGACTATTGCGCCCCAGTAGTTGGCACTTAGCCAAATGTCTGAATCCCAGTGGTAGTCTGCTGTACCATCAAATGCTATTACACAGAACTTTGCTGTAAACTCCTCGATTGTTGGAGACAGGCCACCTAGCCAGTTGGGAGCAGCCAGAGATAAGTTTACTCCAAACTGGCCTGCATACGAGTCATATGCCATGAACGTGTTTGTACCTAGATAGGATACCAGTGGATATATCTGGGTGTAGTTACCCATTGCATCGCTAGCGATTATTACTAGGACACCCCATAGATACCCAGTCTCACCATATGTTGTGGACTCGGGTAGTAGCGTTCCGTCAAATGGAGCGATTGGATCAAATACCGGTGCAGTATACGCATTCTTCAGTGAAATGTCCAGATCCCACCAGATGTAGCCGAGTACATCAGCGACATCTCCTGTTGGAGGTCCTATGAATAGGGAGGGATATTCAAAGCCCCATACGGAGAAGTTGTATCCCGTTAGTCCAGAGTTGTCTGTGATTGATACTGTGAAGTTGAAGTTCAATGTATTGAGTAGTCCATCACTGAATAGGCTCGCTGTGGATGATGACATGGCGACCTCAGGCGCCTGGTTGTCCACATAGTGGTCTACCAAGAAGTTCTTGGAAGATAGGTCTGTACCACTTAGTGTAACAGACCATACGTTATGAGCTAGACCGTCAGCGCCTATGTCTCCTCTATAGTACTCGACTATAAGCTCGAAGACAGCGGCTCTGAAGTAGGGATATGTTGTGCTACTGTTGTATAACGCATCTCCATCTGATAAGGCGCTGGCGATTATGAGTGTTGGATTTCCATTAGAGTCTATGTTTGTTAGGCTAACCGTCCAGTTAACCGGGTCTAGGACCCACATCTCTGTACCTAGACCGTCAATGTAGAAGAGTGCCACGTGAACCTCCCTAACCCTGTATAGGGCTAGGCCATCTATGTCCTTAGGCACCCAGATCTCCACTTCCCTTATTCCAGTACTTGACCATGCGACGGGAGACACCCACAGCTGGAGAGTGTTCTCTCCAACGTCAGGATATACCGGTATAACGTCGTACTGTGGATAGAACCATACTGCTCCATCGACACCCGGAGCAGCATAGGCTATGTTAAGCTGTGTTGGTAGCAGTAGCATTCCCGCGACAAGTAAAGCAACTAGTAAAAATATCTTTTTCGACATATATTCTTCACCATTGCAATATATAATACTTTAATTCAATAATATTGACCTTCTGAAGGCCTTATAAATGTTTGGTACAATTTGTATTACCTATGTATGGTTACATTCAGATACATTAGAATCTTTTATCGGATAATGATATTACTTTAATCTTTTCCTATTTGGTGTTTTAATTATATAGATAATAAAAAGATTTTTGGAGATTTATAAAAAGAGTGGGTGGACTAGGAGTATTTGCCGTGGAACCTTATCACGCTGAAGAAGAACGCTGTATTGGTGTCCTTGTCGATTATGAGTATACCGTCATACCAATATTGTTGGTCGGGCGTGGGGCCGAATTTTACTTTGAGGTGTATTATTGTTATGTGATCCCCTAGTAGGATGCTCTCCACCTTAACCTGGTACTTGTCGACAATGTTCCTAGTTGGGTTTATTGCATCGAAATACCTGTATATCGTTAACGTACCGTATTCCCCAGGTAGATCGAGGGTATACAGTCCACCAGTTGCTGTGCCCTTCATCTTCAATGGAAGTGGGAATGGCCTTACCTCTATGAACAACGTCACTATAATGTAGTATGGGAATTGGTCACATGTCAATAGGAATGATACTTGATAGTTACCGGGCTCCGTGTCGGTGGGTATGTATATCTTGACCGGGAACTTCTGCGAACCCATTTCAGGTATCATGTCTATTGTAGGCGGTAGCTCTATATCCCATCCAGCAGGTAGATAGTATGGTAGGAACATGACGTTTGTTAGGGTCAAACCAGTCGTTATCTCGAATTTCTGCCTTAGCATCAAAAGGTTTCCAGTCAACTCACCTCTTAGGTTCAGCGTCTCTGTCTCAAGTGTATTTAGGTATGTAAACGCCATTCTACCAGACACTGGCTCTGGATATGTTGATCCATCAAATAATACATTATGCAGTATTACAGTATGGTATCCAGATGCTGGCCATAGAGAAACGTATTCCTCTGTTGTCCCAGTACGGGTAAACCACATGTATGTACCGCTTCCGAGGTAGACATATTCACTACCGTCCACAGTGTATCCCCATGGATCAACGCTGAACATATCGACGTCAGTATAGTTGTTGACCCAGTCTGCTATCGCGAACGCGCCTATCATATTCGGGGAAGCCTCTAAGTATATTGGCCATAGCCGCCAGTCACCTGACTCGGATCTCCATCCCCAGTCGAAGTATCCCAGTAGGTTTCCAGAGCTATATAGCGGATCAGTATCAGTTATATTTAAGCTCTGCATCAGATCAGCAGAATATACATGCTCATATACATTTACCGTAATCGGTACAGCCAGAACCCTACCTATATTTGTCATATTGACTATCAGCTGTCCATGATATAATCCCGGTGGCGTGCCATCGGGTACAGTTAGATTCGCGGTGAATTCAGTCGGTAATGTTGGCATCGGGAATGGCGAAGTCCCTGCTGGAACGGTTAGGCTGGTCTGTGATAGTGATACCCATGTCCATGGCACACGCTTCAAGTATTTTATCGTTAGAGTAACTGTTATTGGAGCTACTGGCCCTTCTCCAAAGAACTGCCTTACCCTGATCAAGGGTGTGAACTGGAATGCCTCCAGAGGCTTACCGATCTTAACCTCCTGTGTAGTTCCCTCCGTAGCGGAGAAGGATACATATATCGACTCGTTAGACTGTGGTATGCCGTCTGCATTGGTATCGTTCCAGTCGAATACATATATGAATACAGTGTTATTATACCAGTAGTTTCCATCTGGATCGAATGATGTATAGCTGATGTTGGATGATATCACCATCAGGTCGGCGTCGGCCGGAATGGTATTTCTGTCAATGGGTATAAGCGCACCGAGATAATAGTATCCAAGCCATTCATATACTCCTGTCTGGAAAGTAATGCTCTGAGTGCTTATCGTTTCGTACCTCACTGCAGAGAGCTCCACATCCACATCTAATGGCCCTGGGTTATATAGTGAATACGTGGCTGCTGACGACTCTCCAGGCAGAAGATCCCCAGCGAACCAGCTCACCATGTTGATCGGCCCCGCTGGCGGCGCAATGTCCAGTGAGAAACCGGCTGAGTAGAAGTATGCTACTAGCCATGGGTCGAACCACAGTTTATAATATATGTTGTCGTATGTGGCTGATGTCCCTAGTAATAGTATACTTGAGCCGAGTACTGCCGATACCGCAGCATATGCATCCACTCTACCGACGCCTTGCGTCAAGGCATCGTATCCCAGGTCTACAGCGGTAGACATCAGGACGGTCTTTAGATCAAGCGGGGTAATGTCAACCCCTACTTGGAGAGCAGCCTGCCTTACTAGGGCGGATACACCGGATACTACTGGAGTAGCCATGCTCGTTCCTCCGAATATGGAGTATGACGATGCTCCATCACCAAATCCATACCATACCGGACCCGCTGTCCAGCCATATGCACCTATACCTAGTATGTCTGGCTTAACCATTCCAAATGCATTGGGCCCCCTGCCACTCCAGGAGATTACCTGGTCATGCGAACCATTTACATAGCCCTCTGACCCATATAAAAGCTGTGTATACAGGGCTATTGAATCCATCGATGTACCTGCACCAACAGTTATAGCTAGGGTGTTGTATCCAGGTTCAGTGACTGTACCGTATCCAGGTCCGCCGTTACCAGCGGCGTGCACCATGACTACACCTGGGAAATCGGGGTCGAGGTATCCAGGCACCATTAGAGCATCCTCGAATACTGTTAGGATATCGTACCACGGGAGGCCATAGTAGGCGAAGTAGTATGCCCATGCAGAAAATCCCCAACTGTTGCTGATTATATCGGCTTTGTGGGCACCGGTGTATTCCCAGTATCCATATACCCATCCATATCCAGGTACATATTGCCAGCCCTCAGTCCCTGGAACAAGGTCGAAGCCGGCTGCCCATAGCCAGGCCTCGATTATATCTCCAATGTATAGTGCGGGAATACCCATTATCTTGGCTCCAGGCGCTACACCAGGTCCATATAGGAGTAGCGGGAAGTCCCTACCAGCTACGACGTTTGCACACGCTGTTCCATGCCCATAGTAGTCGTTGACAAAGACTGTATAGTTTCCATACGGGTCTATTGGCTTTAGAACACCTCCTCTGTCGTAAATATTCGGAGCAACCCAATAGACATCAAGGCCATATCCCAGGCTGCTGACGGATATGTCGTACACACCGTCTCCAGTGAAGTCTCTAGCACCAACTGACCAGCCATCTGGTGTCAATGGAGCCTCATCCACAAAGCTGTAGTCGGGTGTGACGCCTAGAAACATCACAGCCCAGTCATAGGATAGATCTACGTATACAGTGTCATACACACTGTCGGCATCTGAATCCACGACCAATACAGGGAATAGGTCGAGGCCAAATAGCCACTGGAACATTACTCCGAAGTGTGCAACGTCACCTGGATTCAGTATTCCCGTGACATTCATATCGGCTGGGAACGTACTCCCCGTTATCCATGAAAATGGATAAATCCAGCCGAATACGTATACCAAGGGATCTGTACCAGTGGTGTTTATAAAGGTCCCAGATGCATTAGAATATGCCTGTACAACTATATCGGTAAACACTATACATGTACCATCTGCATCGAAGGGAGCAGCGACTCCATTTACATCCCTAGCGACGGTATCCCAGTATCCTAGCCCGAGAGAGCCGTAATCTACCCCCGTATCAACTATTGCTACCGTGATATCGCTTCCGTCGATACTGTACGATGACCATACATCAGTTGCCCCTATTATCCTGTCCACATCCCTCATGTTTATTCCTATATCGCCTCTAGCGCCCTCGATCTCCAGCTGCTCAAGCCTTGCATTTAAAACGCCTCTCTTGCTCTCCTCGAGGAATTTTATCAGCGACTCCTTGTCCTTTGCAGCATATATACCCTCATAAACGTCTTTAGGCATATTGATCGGGATATCCCTGTATAGCATGAGGAGGTTGGGGTCGCTGAGCAACTCGTCATGTGCTCCAGGCATTAGAGTCCCTAGTACAAATATCATATTTCCTATCTTTGGCAGGAGCCTTATACTCACTAGATGACGTGATAGCATCTCCATATCCACGTTATCAATGAAGGCTGCGATTATCCTCGTTGGTCTATCCACACTTCGGAGTTCCCCGTCTATTAAGTTAACTCCTTTAAGAAGGGATAGTTTCTTCTCTATCTTGGTTGTGACATCAATGTCTATGGTTGAGGGAAGCTGCTTCTTAGCTAGGGCTGATGGCATCATGTAGAACGCTGGGAACAGCGACAATACTAGAATTAGTACGATACTTAGAGAAACTATCTTCTTCATCATATCAATCATAAATAATAGATTAAGGGAGGGGAATATATTTATTATAGCGACAAAATAAATTAAATCATATAATTATTTAAAAGAAATAAAATAATATAGTTAACTTATTAAATATAGATTGATAATAGCCATATTCAGGCGGCTATTCTCACCAGGTTCCCCATGTATTGGAAAACTATAAATATGCCGCTATACTTGTGGATTAATTATAAATAAATAGTTATAAAGTATTCAAAAATAAATTATTCAGAGGAAGAATGAGGTGGGTTTGATGGAGCTAGAGATCTTGAGGGAAGTTGAGAACCCATATTTAGATAGGAAAGAGATTGAGGTTAAGATACTTCATGAGGGAGAGGCCACCCCAAAGAGAGTTGAAGTGTTTAAGTCTGTAGTCGAGAGGTTGTCCCTCGACATCGACAAGACTATATTAATATCCCTAGAGACGATAAGGGGCACCAATACTTCAGTTGCACTTATATATTACTATCCAAATGGTATTGATTGGTCTACAATCGAGCCTGTAAAGAGGAATAAGGTGATTCAAGTTGGCGAAGAAAAACCCGAAGAGAAAGGCGAAGAGGCCTAGCCCAAAGGTCTGGGAATTCTATCAGGTAGACGGGGGCTCCCTAGTTAGAAAAAGAAAGTTCTGCCCTCGATGTGGGAGGGGAGTCTTTATGGCTGAGCACCCCGATAGATGGGCATGTGGAAAATGTGGATATACAGAGTTTAAGACGAAGAATACTTCCTAAGCATCCTCCTAATCCTAAATATCCTATATAATGGGACTAGTGGGAGGAAGGGGCGGGCATATCTCCAGCTACTAGCCTTGGCAACGGCATCAACGTCCCCATATTTCAGGTATCCTTCTAAAAAGCTTCTACAGAGCTCTTCAACACCGACCCCAGATAGTCTAGAGCCCCATAGATAAGTGTAGTATAGGGCCTCCACAATGTCCCAAGCCCTATCTCCACCGACCCCCGCCTGCTCCAGATCAACTATATACCATTCACCGTCTTTCACAATAACATTATGCGGCTTAGTATCCCCTATATACAGGCCCCTACTGTGTATCCAGCCTATCAACTCGCCCCACTCCCTATACAGCCTTATTATTGCCTCACGCTCCTCAACGGGATCTAGGTCGACGAGTCGCTTGCCATGTATGTACTCCATATAAAGCGCGTTATCAGGCCAAGATAATAGGAGTGGTCGGGGGCATTTAACACCTAATTCCGAATATAATTTGCGCATCATTATATACTCGTTTATAAATCTTCTTTTACCAGTGATGATAAACCGCTTCAGATCTATAAGCCAAAGCTGTATGAAGATCCATTTCAATGTATATAGGGGTGAAAAGCTCTTTCTAATGATTACATACTTATCTCCACCGACTGATACATATATAATATAGAGTTCACTAAATACACCTTTTCGAATAATCTTATCCACACTAGCCTTGGTTCCAAAGATGCTTTTAACAACCTCATTTAAAGGCGTATACTCTACACTCAAAAAACCTTCTCTAAGGCCGAGGAGTGTCTCTGGATGTGACAGCTCCTTAGGGATACGCATGCCCTCTATACTACGTCTAATCTTGGAGATGGTCTCCTCTAAGACAACAGCTGGCTTCACCTTAGCCGATTTCCCATGTGTCAAATAGGATTTGACGCCTCTCTTGAAGAATCTCAGGAACCCTGGTAACCCAGTTCGACAGATCTCCGGCTCCTTCAAAACCCTGATAGAATCGGTTGAGACAAACTCCACTAAACCCTCTTCAGCCAGTATCCGTAGAGCCTTGTAAAACCCTTTGAGTGAAAACTCCATGTTCCTAACCCCGTTACTCCCGTAGAACATCTTATAGTAACTGTATTTAACAGGTGGATAGGCCTGCATCCTACGTCTTAATCGAGACAATAGAAAGAACTTAACGGGTATAACGAGGTCGTATGTAATTTTATCAAAGGCGTCGAATAAACCACATATCTCCTCCACCACCGTACGCTTTTTCAGATGGATTTCCATCTTACGGATATAGTCCCCGTTGATGAGGGGGTGATAAACTGTGTACAGCCGTCCAGCGACGAACTCCCCATGCTCAGCTTCATAAATATCCTCCTCAAAGAAAGCTTTGTCGACAGTCAGTATAGATACATAGTTCCCCCCAATCTTCTCATAGATATATTTAATCTCCTCCCCAAAATTCTCTGCAATGATGATAACGTCATAGTCACTGTGTTTAGACGCGTATCCAGCTATCCTAGAGCCATATGCCAGCGCCGCATATATGGAGAGACCCAGCCTCTCCTCAGCCAGTTTAATGGCATAGTCATAGACTTCTCTGTTTCTCACCAAGTAACACCCTAGCCTTCCTCAACACTTCCTCGGGAAAATACATTTTAGTCCACATATTCATGGATATCTTTATTCTAAAGTCGTCTGCGAAGATGGATTTACTTGGATACCCCCTATCAATCCACTTCTTCTGTATGTCATTACCAATCTTACTCTTATCAAGATACTCATGTATCTTATTTATCCTATTTACGAACCTCTGGTTACTAAATATCCTCTCGGGATTTACTGTATAGAGATCCTCAAGGAATGAGCGGCCTGTCAAATCCCCCGTGTATATGAGGGGGTTCATAAGGTAATCGGAGGAGACATATCTAAGAGCTAGATACATATAATGTAGAAACTCATGTGCCAGTACGAGGGTCTGTAGCTCAGCGGGGGCGTATAAGAGAAATGGTAGATACATCTCTACAATAGGGTGGATGTATCCACCTGAAAACCTGTAGTTGATATTGGCATAGACCACAGCCGTGACCCCGCCCTCATGCATGAGGAGTCGGGCCTCGGGTATGATGGTTACAGGTGGATAGGGTAGTCCACTGTTATTAGTTATGTACTCCAGACGCTCCCGTAGCTTGAATATCAGGTCATATCCCTTCCTAGCAATTGATTTCTTAAGCTTGCCGTTGAGTGCATAGACGTTTACTGGGTCATAGCTGATAACGTATTTAAAGCTCATTCTTCTCCACACCACATATCCAAACACAGATAATAATTTATTATTATAGCCCCCACTAATTTTTAGGGTTTACACTTAAAATAACTATTATTCAGGGGATAAACATATACCCATGATAATGTCAAGAACCTAGTTTAGATCCTCTCCAAGTTGTCGAGTAGCTCTATAGCATGTCTCTTAACCGCCTCGGTGATCTCGACGAACACAGCCCCGATATTAGGCTGGCCATATATGAAAGCCGATCCAGTTGGCAATGTCAAGACCACTGGAAACCCAACTAGATCTTCCTCTCCCTCGATTATTATTAGGGTTGGCCGCTTCTCAAGGGCTTCCTCGATTACCCTGCATAAACCTAGGTTAACAGTCCCCTGTCGGTTAACCCCTTTTAAGACGGTGTTAAACATGGATTCATCGATATCTGGCGCCTCACCCCTCTTCTCCTGTCTATCAATTATACCTATGTCGGGGACAATACTCCTGTTTAGGAGGGAGTATGTAACTCTATCGCCGACAGACGCTACGTAGAGGCCTCTTGACCAGATATTTTTTATACGGAGGATCATGTCATCCAGCGTATCATCTACATAAACATCACCGAGCGGCCTCCTAACAAGACTCTGCCGCTCCTCAGGAAACCTTAGGACGATATTTGATTTACAATACTTTGACGGCATAATATCCTTCCTGCGGAATCTCCAATAACTCGGCTACAAAACTATCCCTATCAATTATTACTACGAGGCCCCTCCATCTATCGCTGAAGCTCTCTGAACCGCATACGGGGCACTTAGTCTCCTTCTTCTGGACAAGATACTTACATTTCCTACATGCTTTAAAGGCTGATGCCCTCCTCATTCTCCACTAGCCTCCTCCACTTCCTCAGGCTTACCCTCGATCCACTCGATCTTACCAAGCCCCTTGGACTTCATGTATAACGCGATCTTCATAAGGGAGTATCCCTTTGGAGGTGAGAAATCGAGTATTCTAGCCCTAACTACATCACCCTTCCGAAGTACACGTCCAGTCTTCCTACCTACGACGGTATTCTCAATCTTGTTGATATCGATGACGTCATCCATCAAGACTGATTTATGGACTAAGGCGTCTACAGGCCCGATTCTAACGAATATTCCGAATGTCTCTATACCGACGACCTCCCCCTCAACAACCTCCCCCTTCAAGGGCTGGAAGCTGTATACGTCGAACTCGACCTTATGATTCGAGGACCCGTCTTCAGAGATTATCTTGCCTAGTGGATCTACCTTGATATTGTCTATCTTAATTATGTATCCAAGCTCACTATCATATAATCCTACATATTTTTGGGTGAGTTGCACCCATGCAGCTTTCTCCACACCCTCTTTAAATAGGGATGGATGGATACTTATGATATCTCTAACTCTATACCTATATATCATGTCTCTAACACCACCAAACCACAATTCTCTTATTCAGAACACGCATATAAAATTAATTAATTTATACTATATGTGGGTATCCGTCCTTTAAATATATTATCTTGACACCGGCCTCAGCCAAGGCCTCCCTCAGCCTACTGTCTCCAGTCGCAACAATATAACGTCCCTCAGTAGCCAGTATCTGGATATCCGTATCAGCCTTATCTGACTTTGATGGGAGGGTCTTGAAACGGCCCTTCTCAATATAGCTTAGGACTAGCCTTGCCCTACGCGGCTTCACCCCCCGGCGCCTCCCAGACATACGCCTCAATTCATTTACGACCGACTCAGGAATATAAAACGGGAGGTCTCCAAAAAGCTCCTCCATAGAAGTGAATGCACCAGGCGTCCTAGCCGCCTCCAGTAGGAAACTGGTGTCGAATATTATTCCCCAAGCCTCAAAACTAGATAGGTCTCTACCACGGCCCCTAGGCATATCTAACGAACCTTACCCACGCCAATTAGACGCCACATATTATTGACCCTAGTGGCTATAGCAACCCTCCAACCCTCCTCAGCCACCACAGGCCTATGTAGCTTAACACTAATAGACTCTCCTCTAGCGGAGGTGACTACACCAAGGGTCACTGCTGGACCCACATTAAGCCTCAGCCTCTCATTCATCGATATCGGCTTCACCTCGATAGACTCATCCGTGCCAACAACGTATTTAAAGAGCTCTACATCCAGCTCAAGCTCGTATAAGACTGGTGGCAATGTATCTGGCGCTCCCACGACATTACCAACCAAGTTATCCGACTTCGTGAGATAAGGATCCAAATCCGTCTGTACACCTATTAACCCACCGCCATACGCCTCTTTAAGCGATACATATCTAGTTCTAAGGGACTGGACAGTTGTATACAGTGGTTGATGAACTATCTTACCACCCTCGCTATACAGGTATCCAGGCAGGATCTCTATCTCATCACCAACCTTAACCTTACCCTGGACAATACTACCTCCAATAACCCCGCCGCGTAGCTCCTTATACGGGGTACCAGGTTTATTAATGTCGAAGGACCTGATTACAAACATCCTATAAGGCTTGGATAAATCCCTCTCTGGAATAGGGATATGCTTGTATAGGGCCTCTACCAGATACTGTAGATTAACCCTGTGAACCGCTGACACAGGGATTATAGGTGCATCTGCGTAGATGGTGGTGGATAAGAATTCCTTTATCATCTCATAATTCTCCTTAGCCTCTTTCTTAGACACGAGATCCAGCTTGTTCTGAACAACAACTATATTCTTAACGCCCATGATCTGAAGGGCCATGGTATGCTCCTTAGTCTGCGGCCTGGGCACCGGCTCGTTAGCAGCGATGACCAGCATCGCACCGTCCATGACAGCGGCTCCAGACAGCATGTTCGCCATCAGGCTCTCGTGGCCAGGGCAGTCGACGAAGCTAACTACACGTACAAGCTCCTCAGGCTTATGCCCATCATACTCCGGCCAGGACCAGTATACGTCTTTGTCACTAATCCTATATCTGTAGATAGGCATATCGGCATACCCGATTCTTATGGTAATGCCTCTCCTAAGCTCCTCACTATGGCTACTTGTCCAGACGCCTGTCAAAGCCTCTATAATGGTGGTCTTACCATGATCTACATGTCCAGCCGTCCCGATATTCAGATCGGATTGCCTATCGACCTTGATCTTCTTCGTCACTCGACGACCACCATATTAACCTGATAAATATCCCTTGTAATCACATTCCCCCTAACAAGAATACGCTTTCTATATCCCTTCTTCGTCTTACCCTTAATCTTTCTAAGGCCTATGCCCTTACCAGTTAGGATATAGACTTTACGGCCCCCAGCTACGTCTGGACGCATCGGGAAGCCGCTCTTGTCAGATCCTCCAGTGATCCTAAGCTTACTGTATTCTAGTCCAAGGGCCTTACCATCAATTACATCACCTATTTTCTTACCTAATAGGGTAAGGCTCTGAGGTTCATCAAGCTCCACCGTAACCGCTTTCCCCTCCTTAGGTAGAGAGATGTTTAGTTTGAACTTAACCATCCTCCATTCACCTCATCCACATCATTTACAATACATACAATATTTGTGTTAATATAAGTTTAAGCCACAGACTTATAATTGTTTTACCTAGCCCAAGCCGGATTAGACCGTCTCCTCAGCTCGATATACTCCTTCAAAACCTCCCTCTCATCACCCCTAAGCATGTCATAGAACTCTCTCATAAGCCTCCTAACATGGTCCTCAGGTACATCAACATAGAGTATATCGTTCTCATGAATATCCCTATCGACGACAGCCTCACGTATTGAGATAGCTACCTCCATATCCTTAGTTGCCTCCTGAATAGTCTTCCCCCTATCCTGGATCTGATGTATCCTACCCACCTTCTTACCATCCTCCCTAATCAAGGGATACTTCTGCATAATAGTCCCACCCAGGACCCTTACGCCGACGATAGCCGGCTTACTCCTCCTAAACACATATCCCTCAAGTATCTGTATCTTACCAGGCCTAACCAGCTCCTCAAACGCAGCCCTCTTCTTCCTAATACTCTCCTCAGCCACCCACGCAAGATATTCATCGACTATACGATAGAGGATCTCCCCCTTGAATATAGGTATCTTCTTGGAGGAGGCCAGCTCCTCAGCATCACTCAATACGTCCACGTTGAAAGCGAGTATCACACCCCTATTCTCATCAATATCCCTAACTATATCCGCCTCAACCACATCCTTCTTAGAGACAGGGCCGACGTCAGCCTTCCTAATTGGGATACCCTTCCTGGAGGCGTGGCTTATAATCGCCTCCAGAGACCCAAGTGTATCGGCCTTTATGACTACACCTACCTTCTCAGTATCTATCTTAATCGACTCAACCTCCTTCAAGACAGCCTCCACATACTCCGATATATCCACGTCACTCGGGACAGAGTAGAACGGGGCTCCCGCATATGCCCCACCTATATCTGGCGCCGTAATTATAATACCAGCCGCCGGATAACTCTCCTTGATAGGCTTGAACTTGTGCCGGGGATCCCTGATCTCATCCAATGGAGCCGGCATTAATAGTGAGCGTATCCTACTTTTAATCAAGCCCTCGGAGCCAGCCGTTATAAAGGTGTCTCCAACCCTAACCACGCCATCGACATGGATACTCTTCAAGACGGTTCCCAACCCAGGTTCCCTAGAGACCTCTAGAACCACGCCATAACCCGGTTTATCCAAGTCTATCTTAAGCCTGTCTAGCATGAATCTCTGGACAAGCCCTATTAAAATCGTTATAAGCTCCCGGATACCCTCTCCAGTCTTGGCGCTCACAGGGATTATAGCCACCGTCTTACTGAAGTCCTTGACCCTATCGAAACGGTCTCCATCAAATTTATATGTATTTAACGCGGAGATGATATACGCTATCTTCTCCTCCAGCTGGTAGATTACCTCCTGCCTCTGGTGCCTCAGCGACTCCAGTATCGATAGTGTATCCTGGGGTTTCCAGCCGTATAGCATATCCACTTTATTAGCAGCTATTAGGAAGGGGACCCGTCTCGATACTAGTATCTGAATGCTCTCGTGTGTCTGCGGTTCAAACCCCTTCATGATATCTACGACTAGTATCGCGATGTCAGCTGCAGATCCTCCTCTCCTCCTCAGGTTTGTGAAGACCTCGTGTCCAGGTGTATCGATAACTAGTAGGCCAGGCACCTTAAGCTGGAAACGGAACCTGTTTAGGAGGTCGCCTGCAATAGCCTCGAGGGTCTCCTTAGGGAATAGACTTGCCCCAATATGCTGTGTAATTCCACCCGCCTCCCTAAGCTGTACAGCGGTACCCCTAATCCTATCCAATAAAGATGTATTATGGACAACGATGCCATCCGCTATAAAGTTGTGGAAGAACCCTACTTTAAAGTCATATACCCTACTCCCTCTCCTAATGATTTTAACGTGCTTAACGGGGTGGAGGGAGACATTATATTCATAGCTTGATACTGAGACGATATCCCCCCTCTCCAATGTGGGGATAGGCATCTCAACCCCGTCAAATCCAGTGCCGACGACCAAATCACCCTCCTTCAGGTGGATACCAGGGGTATACTGAAAAAGGCCGTCTCCCCTATAAACCAGGAATCTATGTTCAGGAGTAGTAACTATGGTCACATCATTGGGGAGACTGACTTCAACAAGCTTATCAGCATACTCCTCCACCGCATCAACGATCCTTCCACGGCTTATCCTCAAAGAATATACATCGAGGGAATAGGCATCCAATATCCTTTTATCCTCCCTCACAATGTGATAAAGCTCTTCAGCTGATACAGTCTTATCAAATGTGTTTATCATGGTATGGGGATGAACACATTTGCCACTATCTACATGCCCCAATACAGATACTATAGGCTGTCTATAAACAGCTTTATCACTATTTTCCATCCTAGACACCCAAACATAATTCTTTATAGGAGATGCTTAAAAGGAATATCCTGCTAAGGAGGATATAAAGAAGGGAGATATAATTAGGTTAGAAAAGCTCTGGAAAGAGAATCTTAACCTCTCTCTCAAAACTCTCCTGAGAATCAGATGCATGGATAAGGTTATCAGTAATATCTAGGCCGAAGTCTCCCCTGATGGTTCCTGGAGCGGCCTTCACAGGATCTGTCGCACCAACTAATGTCCTGACGACCTTTATAGCCTCCCTACCCTCGAGTACGGCGGCGACGATATCCCTACCAGTTATCGTCTCTATAAGCTCCTCGAAAAACGGCTTACCCCTATGTATAGAGTAGAAATCCTCAGCGGTCTCCCTAGACATCCGCATCATCTTAAGAGCCTTTATCTTAAGCCCCTTCCTCTCGAAGCGCGAGATTATCTCACCCACCAAGCCACGCTCCACAGCCGCGGGTTTTAGGAAGATGAGGGTCTTCTCACTCATCTCTTCTTCAAACCTCCCTTAACATATTTAGTGGTCCACTTAAACTTCCTAGGATCACGTCTAAACTCGAGAAAGCTGATTCTACATTTTCTACCGCAGAACCAGTATATGGTACCATCATTCTTCACATACATAACCCCGGTTCCCGGGGGAATCTCCTTACCACAGAATGTACATGTATGTGGCTGAGGCATTTCAGTAGACACCTCACCTTAGTCTCCTAGCCTCACGCTCAGTCTCACGGAGCATTATAATGTCCCCGACCTTAACAGGGCCATAGACGTTCCTCGTGATCACCCTACCCTTATCCTTACCAACTAGTATCCTGACTCTAACCTGTGTAACCTCTCCAGTCATCCCCGTTCTACCAACGATCTGAATGACTTCAGCTGGCGTAATGTCGTCCCTGTATTCATACGTCATTGGAGACACCTCTCAACTAGAAGTAACCATTCTTCTTCAGGTACTCCACAATCTCCTTAATAAGCCTCTCTCCTTCACCAGGCTCGATTATAGCGACTGAGGCGGCTGGGACATCTAAGCCAGCGCTTTTACCAAGTTCCTCCTTACTAGGTACGAAGATAAATGGAACACCCCTCTCCTTACATAACAATGGTAGATGCGCCACGATCTCAGGTGGATTTACATCCATAGCGATATAGACGAGCTTCGCCTTTCCACGCTCAACAGCCTTTGTAGTCTCGTTTGTTCCTCTCTTAACGCCACGGACCTCTAGAGCATGCTTTAAAGCCTCGAAAGCAGCATCCAGATATTCCTTCGGCAACTCAAATGTTTCAAAAGGGCTCATACCCATCTCACGGTCACCCATATTACACCTATCAAAAGTGACTTATAAATCATATCATAAAGCCACATATAAATTAATAAATGTAATTACTATAAGCCCCTTAGAGAGGCTTTAGTCATGGGTATATATTACAACCGCCTTCCTACCATCCTCTATAGAATCTAGTTTGAAGTATCCTAGGCGCTCCAGCTGAACAGGATTATCTATATCCTCCTCCAGTATATCCCTCTCCACCAATCCACTGAACTCCTTACCCGGGTATAGAAAGATACATTCTATGCTCGAGTCCATGGGAACCCAGTGTATAAAGGGATACTTCATTCTAACAGCCTTCTTAACATCATTATCCTGGTAAGAGAGCTTTACTAACCTATCACCGACTTCATCCACAACATAGTTACCTATGTGGAGTAAGCGTATTGAAACACCGGGTTTAAATCTATCCCAGTCCTCGAAATCAATATAGAGACGGGCCCTACCATCAACGACGCCTATAACCAGCTCCCTATAACCCTTCTCAGGATAATCTGGATGCTTTCTAATCTTTATGTAAAGCTCCTCCTCAACCTCTATCTCCGCTATAAACGGGTTTCTAACCGCGAAATACCTGTTTGAAATCGGGTCGATAATCTTCCTATTCTCAGCCGCCAATAGAGTCCAGTCTATAACGGCTGTCGAACTCTTGATTCCTATCTTGAGAATCAGGTTCTTAAGAGCCTGTGGATGAAAACCCCTTCTTCTCAAAGCAGCTATTGTAGCTAGGCGGAGGTCGTCGAAGCCTTCAAAAACTCCTTCTTGAATACCCCTGAGTATCTTGCTTTTACTCAGTATACCCTCTGGAATAGCTAGTTTACCATGATGTATTGTAGTCGGGGGCTTCCATCCCATATATGTATAGATATACCGCTGCTTCTCCTCATTAACCCTATGCTCCTCCCCCCTGAATATATGTGTCACACCCATGTAATGGTCATCCACGGCGCAGGAGAAGTTGTATAGGGGCCAGACGAAGTATTGGCTCCCTACACGTGGATGAGGATATCTCCTAGTATCTATTATCCTAAGGGCAGGCCAGTCCCTAATAGATGGATTTGGATGAGATAGATCCGTCTTTATACGGAGGACAGCCTCGCCCTCACCAAAGCCCCCTGAAACCATCTTCTCAAACAACTTCAGATTCTCCTCGGGAGGCTGATCCCTGTGTGGACAAGCCTGACCGGCCTTGACAAGCTCTGAGAAATGCTCCCTACTACATAGACAGACATACGCATATCCCTTTTCAATAAGCTTCCTCGCCACGTCATAGTAGAGCTCGAGACGCTCACTCTGATAATATACCTCATCAGGTGGCGTACCCAGCCATTCAAGATCCTTGAGAATCATCTCATAGTAAATTGGCTCAGGCTTCTTAGTCCTTGGGTCAGTATCCTCAAACCTAAGTATGAACCTCCCCCTATACCTCCTAGCATATTCATATGATAGTAGGAGTGGCCTTAGGGAACCTAGGTGAAGGACGAAATCCGGATTTGGCGCGAACCTAGTTACAACCTTACCCTCAACCCCATCAGGTAGTGGAGGTAACACTCCCTCGGTATCCCTAGCCCTCTCCCTATGGGGGATGATCTCCTTTAGAGACTCGTATCTATGCATCTGCTCATCAGGATCTAGGGAGGATACTATGTCGACTACCTCCCTGATAATTGGTATGATCTCCCTAACCTTTGAGCGATACTCCGGCCTAGCACCTAATAATTTCTTGATCACGGCGTCGAAAGACGCCTTACCATCATGGGCCAGGGCATTCTCAAGTGCAAAGGCCTCTATAAGCTTCCTAAGTTCATTGGACATTATGACCTACCCTAAAGACACTAAATAAGCTATTTATCCCTATATATAATGAATCTGGCCATCTCCATAAGATAGCTCCTAGCCTCGGATTCAGGCAGGTTCCTAAGAGCGTCTATCGCGTCATTATATAAACGCTTCATAAACTCCCTAGAATCCTCTATAGCTCCTGTAGAAACGATTAGATCAATAGCCTCCATCACCTCATCGTCGCCGGACCCCGGGTTGCCGAAGACCTTTAGAAACCTCTCCCTAGACCCACTATCCATACGCTCCAATGCACTCAAGACAAGTATAGTCTTCTTACCGTTCCGAATATCATTTCCAACAGGCTTGCCAGTCACCTTCGGGTCGCCGACTATACCAAGTATATCATCAGCTATCTGAAAAGCGATCCCAATCTTACTGCCAAATTCCCTCAATAAACCAAGCTCCTCCTCAGACGCGCCTCCAACAACACCCCCTCCAACGGCGGAGGCCTCTATCAATGCACCGGTCTTCCTATAAACCATCTCCAGATACTGGTCGGGGGAGACGATATACTTGTCGGGTAATACATCCATCGTCTGCCCCATACATATCAAGTTCGAGGCATTTGCATATAGCTCAACTAGTTTAAGACCTGTTTCAGGCGGATAACTCCTGGATAATACATAGAATACATAGCTGAATAGGAAGTCTCCAGCTATAATCGCCACCGGCTCCCCAAATAATATGTGTGTAGTCTTGACGCCACGCCTATACTCATCCCTATCCATTATATCATCATGGATCAATGTGAAGTTATGGAGGAGCTCAATAGCAACTGCAGCCGGCATGGAATCCTCGAGTGAAGCCCCAAAAACCTCAGCGGATTTAATGAGTATAAATGGCCTAACCCTCTTCCCTCCACTTAAAACAAGGTGGAAAGAAGCTTCAACCAAGTCATCCGGACCCTCTATACCAGCCTTTATCCTTCTAATCTCTGCATCAACAAGCTCCTTGATCCTCTTCATCTCAGACCTCAAGTCTACCATTATAACCACCTACTCTCCAAACCCCTCTGCCTAATCCACTCAAGCAGTTCTCCAGTTATGACGTAGTCCGCCTCCCTAAGCGAAGAGACGTTGGAGGCGCCTACCAAGAACATGCATATCCTTATTTCATGTATAACCTTCTCAAGGAACTCCTTCAGAGCCCCATTAAAATATGCTTTTAAAAAAGGCTGGGCCATTCCAGCTAGAGACGCCCCCAAGACCATCGACTTAACGATATCCACACCGCTACGGACTCCGCCAGAGGATATAACTGGTATATCTACGGCTGATAAAACCTCTATAAGTGAAGCGGCTGTTGGAATACCCCAGTTCCAGAACGCCTTGCCTACATCAGCCATAAGACCATCCTTCCTCAACATATTTCTATATACCTCTACAGCCGACCAACTCGTGCCTCCAGCCCCAGCAACATTTATAGCCGCCACCCCGATGGACTCCAGTACCTTAGCCACCTCCATAGATATACCTGCTCCAGTCTCCTTCACAATGACTGGGACATCAAGGGCATCCACAGCCTCTGCAATAGCGTCTATAACCCTGCTATGCTTAACCGTCGACTCATGCTGGACAGCCTCCTGCAATGGATTTAGGTGAATAGCCAGGGCATCGGCCTCTATCATGGAGACGATTTCAGAGGCTATTCCACCAGGGTCAGATACAATGTCATGGCCACCTACATTACCTATTATATAGCAGTCGGGGCATACATCCCTCATAACCCTATATGTATCCACTAGATCCTTATTCAATAAACCAGCTTTCTGACTTCCGCATGAAACAGGTATATTATATTCTCCAGCGGCCTCCGCCAGAGCCCGATTTATCTCCATAGCCTTACGGGTACCACCTGTCATGGAGTCGATTAGAATAGGGTAGTTAAAAACCCTCCCTAAGAACTCTACCCTAGTATCTATATCATCTAGATCCATCTCTGGGAGGGCGTTGTGAATAAGGTGGATATCTTCGAACCACGTGGAGACCCTATAGTCGATATCCTCCTCCAGTATTATTTTAATATGCTCCAGCTTCCTCTCCTCAACAAACTCATCGTCGGATATACCCTTCATATGCATACACGCTTCCAGAGGCACTCCTCTCAAAAAATCAAAGTAATATTGAATTATATAATGAAAATCTCTAGATAAAAATAAAGATTAACTGCTTAAATATAATGGCAATTCTACTTCCACAGTATCTTGAAAGACGCGTATGCAACTACACTACTATAGTCCCCTGTAATGTCTCCACTACTACCATACTTTAGTAAAACGGGTTTAGAAGCCCCAAGTGAAGACGCGACATATAGGAGTGTGGCAACTGGACCATAGCCACACATCGAGACATTATACCTATATACCATGTCTATGACTCCCTGGGGATCCATGGCTAGGATCCTCTCCATAACATACCTATCCTTCTTCTCCGCCTCGGTAGACGGTTCATAGTGGCTGAAGTCTGTAGACGCAATTATGAGATACGACTCCCTAGGATAAGCCTCAAGAACCTTGGATAAGGCGGAGCCCAGGGTATCAACTGCACTCCATGTCTGCTGCATCATTACGATAGGTATAATCCTAAACTCCTTACCAGCCATGCTATAGATATACTGGAGAAAGGGTATCTGAACCTCTATAGAATGCTCATATGAATGGGCATCTGCATCCAACGCTATATATGGCTCGGTCTCAACCAGCTTATCCACAAACTCCCCATCTACATAAACATCGCCAAGTGGGAGACGCCAGACGCCTCCTGGATATACGGATATAGCTGCGCCAACTCCACTGTGGTTAGGCCCGATGATGATTATCTTGTCTGGAAGGCCATCGGCTGCCAAATGATAATATCCGTGGGAGGCGAAGGGACCACTATACATATAGCCTGCATGGGGAGATATGAGGCCAAAAATATTCCTAGGACCATTTATGTTAACCTTGGGCAGGGAGCCGGGGCCCAGTGGAGATAGGAACTGGGCCTCGATATCATTTATAAGCGCATCTCTACCAGATGGGTAAAAATATCCGGCTACAGCAGGCCTCCTCTCATATCTAGACATTCTCCGGCTGCACCATAAACTCCTCTATAGGGACGTCAATAACCTCATCCTCCTTGAGGATACCCTTCTCCCTAAGGATGAGGACGGTTAATACCCATAGGAGGGCGGCGATGGAGAACTTACCCTTATTATTAGCGGGTATAGCGAGGTCTACAAACGCCCCATCAGAGTTTGTATCTACAAAGCTTACAATGGGGATCCTAGCCTTCACAGCCTCATCAACAGCCTGCTGGTCATATGTATGGTCTATGACTAGTAGAAATGATATCTCCTGATGAGTATCTAATATATAGTTTGTCAGGGTACCAGGTAGGAAACGGCCATGCATATATTTGAAGCCTGTCAGCTTACTCATCATCTCAAGTGCACGGGCGGCATACTCCCTACCGGAGAATACGAGTATCTCCTCAGGCTCATACATAGATAGGAATTTAGCCGCCACCTTAAGCCTCTCAAGGGTCTTAGTTAAGTCGATGAGATAGAATCCACGTGGATGAATCGCATATATAAACTTCTCACTAAACCTAGTCTTGATATTACGGCCTAGGTGAACCCTATATTTCAATAGCAACTCCTTATTAATCTCTATCTTCTCCTCTCCACTCACCGCCTCACTACCCACAGACATTTCTCCTCAACACCTCAACAATATCACATATTAAATAACTAGGTTATTTATTAATCGAAGAGGGAACTAGGCCCCCGAATTCATTCTCAATACGGATTATCTCGTTATGCTTAATAACTCTTTCCCCACCTACTACGCCGCATTTAAATAACGTGGCTCCAAAGGCTATCGCCACATGAGCCAACTGTGGATATGGTGTCTCACCAGACCTATGTGAAACCACTATGAGTAAACCACCTCTACCAGCCTCTGCAACAGCGTCTCCAGCCTTAGTTAGGTCTCCGACTTGATTAGGCTTTATAATAATCCCATTTGCACTCTTCTTCTCCACACCCAGGGATACCCTAGACTTGTTTGTTACAAAGAGGTCGTCGCCAACTATAAACGCCTTGTCACCAGCCTCCTCAGTCAACCTAGCAAAGCCTGTAAAGTCATTCTCCTCAAGCGGGTCCTCAACATACTTCAACTCATATTTATCGATCAACTCGAGGATGTAGCTAAGCTGCTCCTCCCCATCCCTATAGAGGTTCCTCCTAGGATAATAGTATTTCCCGAGCTCCCTATCCCATAGGGATGAGGCGGCTACATCCACCCCCAGGGAGAAATTTATGCCGGTCTCTCCCGAGACCATATCCATGGCTTCAATGACTATCTCCAGCGCCTCCTCATCATTTAGGGAGGTTGTCCATGCCCCCTCGTCATTCTTACCCCCTGTGAAACATCGGTCTCTCTTAGCCAGGATCATTCCAGCAGCCTTATGTACTTTAACTAGTGAGTCAAACGCCTCTTGATAAGACCTTGCCTCCCGGGGGAATACAAGTATCTCCTGAATATCTATAGACCTGCCCCTAGCATGCTTTCCACCCCCTATTATGTTTCCGAGGGGGAGGGGGAGGCGGCTTGCATGGCCGTTGGAAAGCCAGTGGTATAGGGGCACCCCCATCTCCATAGCAGATACATCGGCACCCGCCATGGATAGGCCTAGGGAGACAGCTGCACCAAGCTTCTCATAGGATCCGGTGCCATCCAAATCATCTATAAACCCATCTAGCTCAGCCTGAGACTCGAATTTAAACCCAACCAGCTTCTGGGAGACAGTTGATAATGCTTCAAATGCTTTTCCAACATCATTGCCTGGGAACATGGGGACTTCCTTCTCACCCGTACTCGCACCCGAGGGAGAGGCGAAGCGCCCCACGAACCCTCTTTTAGAAACTAGGGTAACCTCGATAGAGTATGATCCCCTCGATGTGTATACTAGGGTCCCCCGGACATCACTAATCTCTACCACCGGTGCCCAGCCTCCTATAAATCAGGAATTTATCGATTATCTCCACATGAGAGAGGATCATCCTACGGCAGCAATATCTCTCCAAACCTATTTTATCGAGGGCCTCCTTCGGATCCATCCCACCCTCAACATACTCCCTAAACTTCCTATATTTATCGCCGATTACGGCGCCGCATGTAAAGCATCTAACAGGTATCATCATATCCAAATATCACCTATATGATGTCTGTTTCCTCCTCCTAGGCCCGGGCCCACCGAATTTCTTGGGCTCAGTCCTCCTAGGATCACCAGCCAACAGTACTCTATCAAAGTTTAGATAGGTGTTTCTAAGCCTCTTACTCCTTGACACGCCTACAAGGGCCCTGGCGATCGCTATACTAGCGGCCTCAGCCTGGCCCATGAATCCACCGCCCCTAACATATACATCTATATCATACTGCCTAGCTATTGGATCTGCAAGTAGGAGGGTCTGGATAATCCTCATCCTAGCAACCTCAGGGGTATATACCTCTATAGGCACTCCATTAATCCTAACTTTACCACTGCCCTTTCTAATCATGGCCCGGGCTATGGCCGTCTTCCTCTTACCTACGAAGAACTTCACGCCTCTACTCACTCACCCAACACCTCCTTAAGCCTCTCCTCAACAGGTACCCAGCCTATTAGCCTAGAGATCTCCTCTAGATACATGTATGGATATGAGTTCTCCCTATAACGAGCCTCCTCATAGACCTTGAGTTCACCGGCTTTAATGAAATCGGGTACGCCACGATAGACCTTTAGACGTCTATATGCCTCCCTACCCTTAGTCTTCCTACGGGGCAGCATCCCCCTAACCACCCTCCTGAATATACCCTCTGGACTACGGGGGACAAATGGCCCATGGCGTCTGGGGTTGACGTTGGACCTAAGCCTCAGCTTCCTCATAAACCTCTCCAAGATACTATCCCTATTACTACCAGTTATAATAACCTTCTCAACATTAACAACAGTAACCCTATTACCGTTTAACAACTCCTTAGCTATTATAGATGCTAGTCTACCCATAACCATATTACTCGCGTCAACTATAATCTCCCTAGACAATTATCTTCACCCCACTACCATTCGGATATTTATTAACCAACTCCTCAATAGACAATACCTCACATCCCGCATCTTTAAGCTTTTTAATCGCCATCTCACTATATGAGAAGGCGCCTACGACAACCTTATGATCCATGAACCCCGCTCCAAGAACCTTGCCTGGAACCACCACTATATCGCCGTCACTAGTATATCTATTTATCTTAGAGATGTTTACAGCGACCCTCCTCCTTTTAGGCTTCTCCATAATCTCCCTTACACGTTTCCATATAGGCGCATCATATTTATTCGCTGTCCTCCTAAGGAGGTTTAGCGTCTTCACCAAAAACTTGTTCTCAGGCTTAGACATTCTCCAGACTCACCTCATTAAGTGAAGAATAGAAATCATCAAGCTTCTTAATAACCTCATCAAAAGCAAGCGAGAGAATCTCTATAGGCCTAAGCTGTCCAATGGACTCGAGATAAAGTATACTCGAGGTCTCGTCAATACTCACTTTAATAATATCTGGACAGGCCTCCATACATAATCCACATGTAGTGCATTTATACAGATCCTTAACTATCAACTGACCCTTCTTAACAGCTAATACACCCTTTGGACAGGCCTCTACACACTTCTTACACTTCTTATTACACCCAGTCTTCTTAATCCTTATGACTGGAAGACCTCTAACTACGGATACGGATACGGGAGACCACTTAGCGTGATCCTTTCCACGACCCATATACGCCCACATCTCGGCCTCAATACCCTGGCCAGGAGCTAGTCGGACTATCTCAATATCGCCTGACACAGGCTTTACATCTGGATCCTTAGACTTTATATCGGAGGATAAGACGGTGATAGGCTTATCTTTAGCCTCTATAGTGAGTGTCAACTCAGCATACTCAGGCTTCGAACCCTCTTCATCCGGGGCCTCCTCAGGCAAAGCATATTTGCCTAGTGGCGTCGTGAGGGGGATTAAACCAAGTCTATGCGCTAGCATATCATCATTCATCAGAGAATCATTTCTAAAGATAAATACCCTCTCTATGGCTAGGGTAGGGACGTGGGAGATTATAACCCTCCTAATAGAGTTGGCCATTGTAACAGGTATATTACGTAGGAGGACCATGATCCTATTATCACTTTCCTCAATAAACTCGATCTTGAAAGACCTAGTTGACTTCTTGGAGGTTGATTTCTTCGTCATAGTCTTCTACCCCTACGTCCACCAGGCCTCCTAGTCCTGTCATGAGGCATTGGAGTAACATCCTCGACAATCCCTATCTTGAGGCCACTCCTAGCCAATGTCCTGATAGCTGCCTGTGCACCCGGACCAGGTATAGGGGAGAAATGTCCACCTACACCCCTAACCTTTAGATGCACGCCTACAACGCCTTTAGACAGGGCAACTTCAGCAGCCTTCTTAGCAGCCATCATAGCGGCATACGGGCTGCCCTCATACCTATCTGCCTTCACAAACATCCCGCCAGATGTGATTACAATGGTCTCGGCACCAGTCAAGTCCGTTATATGGACGATTGTATTGTTTAGACTAGAGTAGATATGGGCGACTCCCCACAACTCCTTCTTAGCCTTCTTAGTTGATTTAGGCGTCTCACTGCTCACCTTCAACCTTCACCTCACTCTTCCAAATAGGATGATCGGGATCAGCATATGGGCTCCTAGGACTGATTCTAACCAGCTCCTCCTCATCCCTCGTTACTAGGTAACTCGGCCTATCCACAACCCTGTCACCTATCATTATGTGTCTATGCACGATCATCTGCCTAGAGTGGTAAATGGACTTTGCAAGGCCCTTCCTAAACACTATGGTCTGAAGCCTCCTCTCAAGAATATCCCTAACCGTAAGCTTCAGGACGTCCTCTATGGTTGCATTTTCGGGTAATATACCTAGTTTATATAACCTACCTAACAGCTCTCTAGACACATGCTCCCTCTCCTCCGGCGGGAGTCCGAACGTAGATCTTGCGACGTCCCTAATCTTCCTCAGGAAGGTAGTGACTCTCCTAAGCTCACGCTTATTCTTAAGGCCATATTCACCGATTAATATAAGCTCCTGCATGAGAAGATCTCTATCCCAGGGCTTAAACGGGTTCTCATACTTCTTCCTAAACCTTCTAGGCTCGCCCATATTATACCACCCTACTTCTTCTTCCTCTTAACACCAACAGGCCTCTTAGTCTTACGGCCAGTGGTCTTAGTCCTCTGCCCCCTAACCTTGAGTCCCAGCCTATGCCTAATACCTCTCCAGCTACCGATTGACTTCTCAAACTCAATATCACGCTCAATTGCAAATGTAAGGTCGGAGCCTATTAAATGTTTAGACTCGCCTGTAAATCTATCAAAACGCCTGTTAAGCATGTATTCAGGGAAGTAGTCATGTATGTTTCTAACCATCTCCTCGATCTTACTAAGCTCCTCATCGGTTAAGAGACCTACCCTCTTATTAATCGGGATACCTGCCTTAACCAATATAGCCCTAGCTAGGATCGGGCCAATGCCCTTTATCTTCATCAGCTCCTGACTAACTACGTTCGAGCCGATCAGATCCGTGTTCAATATCCTGACGATCTCCCTAAACTCCTCTGTCATACCTTTTTCAACCTCACTCACTCAACCTTATGATTATTTCATCACGCATATTTATTAAGGTTAATTGATTCTACGTTATATACTTTATATCCTTGTTATAATTAAAGAAAAAGCCTTATATATAGTAGTACATAGGCATGTAAACAGCATTTTTAGATGCCTTCACCCCTGACCATATACACGTTATGAGGCTTTATCTCCTGGATACTCTGGGGCATCATCTTAGCAAACTTCGATTTACTCCACATTTCCTTAATATTGGAGGCGCCTATGTATCCCATCGCGGCCTGCAGCCCAGCGGTCAACTCCTTAACCACATCCTCAACAGTACCCCTATATGGAACCCATCCCTCAACACCCTCTTCGATATCTTTAGCCAGCTTAGCATATCTATCATACTGGAGACGTTTACTCCTAGCCCTTGCACTACCCATGCCATAGTACTCCTTATAGTATCTACCCTCTATCGCGGTCAATCTACCTGGGCTCTCACGCGTCCCTGCGAACAGGTTACCCATCATGACGGCTGATGCCCCTGCACTTAGGGCGAGTGCTATGTCTCCAGAGTGTCTAATACCTCCGTCGGCTATAATAGGTATCTCACCCATCGCCCCTAGCTCTACAAGTGCATCAGCGGCCTTTACAGTAGCATATAATGTGGGTGAAGCCACCTTCGTCACTACACCAGTCTTACATATCGAGCCGCTTCCAATCCCAACCCTTAATCCAGCGACCTCCTCCAGCTTAGAGACAGCGTCTAAAGCAGCCTCCTTAGTACCTATGTTTCCAACGACCACATCGGCCTCAACCTCCTTAATCATCTTCCTAGTGGCTGTAAAAACATTTTTATTATGGAAATGCGCCACATCAATAACCAGTATATCAACATATTTATCAAGTGCCTTTGCTCTCCTCAGGTCGAATGGAGATACTGCTGCTGCCACCAGTAGACGGCCGTTATCATCCCTACTGGCATTTGGGAACGTACCCCTCAGCTCTAAGTCCTTGAAGGTAATAAGTCCCCTGAGTTTCCAATCATCATCTATTATTGGGAGTTTCTCAATCTTATGCTCCTGCATAAGCTTCTTAGCCTCATCTATATCTATCTCCTCAGTGGCGTATATCAAGTCCTCTTTAGGGGTCATAACCTCCTTAACAGATAGACTTGGATCACTATATCGGATATCCCTCCAAGTAACTATACCAACTAGACAATGGTTGTCATCGACCACGGGAAGACCATGTATATCATGTTCCTGCATAAGCCTAACCGCATCACCCACTTTCATAGACGCATCTATAGTAACTACATCCCTAATTATCATAGACTCTGCTCTCTTAACCCTCCTCGCCATCTCAACCTGACGTTCAATAGTCGTATTCCTATGGAGGACGCCTAGACCCCCTTGTCTAGCCAAGGCTATAGCAAGCTCCTCCTCAGTAACGGTATCCATAGGGGCGGATACAAAGGGGATATTTATCACATGGTTTTTACTAGCCTTGGTCCTTAAAACAACCTCCCTAGGCTCAACCTCAGTCCATCCAGGGAGCAGTATAAAGTCGTTAAATGTATAGACATACTCCGCGTCATCCAACTTACCCGTGAAAAAACCTGGTTTAAACATCCTAAAACACCTTATTTTTTAGTTAGTAGTAATATGGAGGATATATAAATAGGTTTACTCAAATTCAATTGTCGCAGGAGGCTTATTACTAATATCATATACGACTCTGTTAATACCCTCAACCTCATTTAATAAACGGCTGGAGAGCTCCTCAAGAAAGCTCCACGGCAACTTCGCGAAGTTCGCGGTCATAGCATCAACACTCTCAACCATACGTAGAGCCAGGATATACTCGTAGGATCTCCGATCCCCCTTAATCCCCACGGATTTCAGCGTCAGTAATACTGGGAAAGCTTGCCAGAGACCCTCATACAGCCCGTGTTCCCTAAGCATCTCCTCAACAATCCTGTCAGCCTCCCTCAGGATCTCCAGCCTATCCCTAGTGATCTCGCCAACGATCCTAACGGCTAGACCAGGCCCTGGGAAGGGGTGCCTAGTTATAACCTCCTCAGGGAGGCCTAGGCGACGCCCGACCTCCCTAACCTCATCCTTATACATATCCTTAAGAGGTTCAAGTAATTTGAATCCTAGGAGACGGGACATCGATACATTATGATGACTCTTAATCTTATCCGTATACCTACCTGTCTTACCAGACTCCACTCTATCCGGGTATAGGGTGCCTTGGCCGAGATACTTTATCTCACCATAGTCTCGAGCAAGTTTATCTGCAGTCTCCTTAAACACCTCAAAGAAGGTGTCTGCAATTATACGCCTCTTCACCTCAGGATCTACTATGCCCCTAAGCCTCTCTAGGAAAGTCTCGGATGCATCTATGTATATGAGGTTCTCGAAGCCAAGTTTCTTAAACAGGTTCTTAACCCACTCACCCTCTCTATACCTAAGTAGCCCCGTATCTATGAAGACCGGATATAAGTTGTCTCCAAAGACCTTCTTCAGGATAACAGCCGTAACAGTCGAATCTACTCCTCCACTTACCGCAACAAGGGCCTTCTCCCTCGATAAATGACTATGTTCCCTGACGAAGCTATCCACTAGATCCATGGGGCTCCATCCACCGGCGCATCCACATATATCATATACAAAGTTCTTTAGCAATGTTGTTCCATACTCCGTGTGACGTACCTCTGGGTGGAACTGGGTACTATACATCTTCAGCTCATCACCTGCCATGATAGCCACGGGCGAGTAGTCTGTTGAAGCCACTAGTGAGAAGCCTTTAGGCGGTTTTAAAACCACGTCCTTATGACTCATCCAGACAACCGAACGCTCGGGAATATCCTTTACCAAGGGATTATCTGTATCATGGATATATAGGACTGTCTTGCCATATTCACCCGATTCACCGCTTGTTACCTCGCCTCCCAATAGATATGCAAGGAGCTGATGCCCATAACACACTCCCAGAATAGGAATCTTAAGTGAGAGGACGAGGTCTCTATCAACCCTGGGGGAAGATGTCTCGTAGACACTCATAGGCCCCCCTGAGAAGACAAGGCCCTTCACACTTGGGTCTCTACCTATATCAGGCTTAAGCTTCTCAGGAAAAATGATTTCCGAGTATACACCCAGGCTCCTAATCCTCTGTGTAAGTAAATGGGTATATTGGGAGCCGAAGTCAACTACAATGATCTTCTCCTTCATCCCACTATAGCACCGTCACGCTCTTTGCAAGGTTCCTAGGCCTATCCGGGTCTCTACCTAATAATACAGAGGTGTGATACGCGAACAGCTGTAGAGGCACTACATAAGGGATGGGAGCCAGATATGGGTTTACCGGTGGAAGGCCTATATAGTCGTCGGACAACCCCATAAGCTCCTCATCACCCTCCTCACCCAACGCGATTATAGTGGCTCCCCTAGCCTTCATCTCCTCAATATTACTCAACACATACTTCCTAGTCTCATCCCTAGGAGCTACGAATATTACTGGGATACCCTCCTCAATTAAGCTGATAGGCCCATGTTTACTCTCTCCAGCGGGATATGCCAATGCAGGGATATAGCTTATCTCCAAAAGCTTCAGACGCCCTTCTAATGCAACTGGATAACTAAGGCCACGTCCTAGGAACATGAAGAACTTGCTCTTACAGTATTTCTTAGCCAGCTTCTTCACCAGTGGATCAGTCTTCTTAAGCGTCTCCTCAACAACCCTCGGGATATCATGTATGGCCTCCTTCAAGTCATCAAGCTCCCTCTGAGAAAGCTTACCCCTCCTCTTACCAGCAATTAAAGCAAGCTGATAAAGCACTGCCAACTGTCCCGTGAATGTCTTTGTAGCCGCTACACCGATCTCCGGGCCAGACTGCTGATGGATATATACCCTGGAGACGCGTGTCAATGTAGATGCGAGGACGTTTGTTATCCCAAGTATGGTTGCAGCCCTGCTCTTCGCATACTCTATTGCCTTCAACACATCATATGTCTCTCCACTCTGGCTAATCGCAAGGATCGTGCTCTCTACACTAACGGCGTCGCCATAGCTTGTTATAAACTCAGAGGCGATAACGGGGATAGCCACGAGCCTAGCCATCTTAGACAGGAGATAGCTTCCTATGAGCCCTGCATGATATGACGTGCCTGCGGCGACGATATATATCTCCTTACTCCTATCCAATAAGTCGGCCATTAGATTGAGATAATGCTCCTGTAGCCTAGTTGTATAGCTTAGGGCCGTAGGCTGCTCATAGATCTCCTTCAGCATATAATGGGGATACCCGCTTTTAAACGCGTCTTCAACCTTCAAATCAATTTCTATAGGCGTCTTATCCTTACGGGAGAAGTCCGGCAACCTATATATTTCATAGCTGGTAGGCGTGAGAACAGCGAGTTCACCATCGTCTAAAACCACGACCTTCTTAGTGAAGGGTACCAAGCTACTTACATCTGATGCACAGTACATAGCGTCTCTACCCACGCCTAAGATCAAGGGACTCTCCTTCTTAACACATATCAAGGTATCAGGCTCATATACAGAGACTATTCCTAGGGCGAAGGAGCCGTCGAGCTCCTTAACCGCCTCAAATACAGCTGATCTAAAATCCATTCCAGACCTCATATTCTCCTCAATAAGGTGGGGAACAACCTCAGTATCAGTCAATGACTTGAAGACATGCCCAGCTTTAATCAGCCTCTGCTTAATATCATTAAAATTATTTATTATACCATTGTGGACGACAGCGATCTTATTTTCACAATCAGTATGTGGATGAGCGTTAACTTGTTCGGGAGCGCCGTGGGTAGCCCATCTCGTGTGGGCGATTCCTATGCTCCCGGGAAGGGTTGATAGCCTCATCCTCTTCTCGATATCATCGACCATACCCTTATCCTTCTTAACATGAATAACCCTGTCCTCTACGGTAGCGACTCCAGCGGAGTCATACCCCCTATACTCCAAGTATTTTAATCCCTTCACAAGATCTGGAGCTACATTGCCGATTTTCGCTACAATCCCGATTATTCCACACATATAGTGTCACACCCCTAGACAGCTAAACAAATATAAAATATGCCATACCACCTATAATTATCCTACTTGAACCTGGTTTTGGAGAGGAATTTATATACATATTCACCCATCTTCATCCACTCATATAGCCATATGCCGACCAATGTGAATGACAGTATCGCCTTGATAACCTCATCTATAAGCGGGTTGTATGGATATATATCGGCTCTAGCCAAGTATTCGAAGAAGAGAAATGGTAATGTAATCACTATGACCCACTGTACTAGTAGGACGATACATATGTATAAAGTGGTTTTTGCCATCCTCATTTCATCACCCCATTAAAAAGCAGGATATTACTGCAAGTAATCCTGAGAAGATGAAGAGAACAACTATGTTTAGATACGCGTCAAACTCGCTTAAAGGGTCTCTAGAGACTACGAATCTAAGCAATGTGATTGGCGCCTTCTCATCTCTAGCATCATGAATAAGTCCCATTTGATCTAATTCAGTGACCTTGATGTTTAGTTGCTTATGTTCGACGAATCCCTTTATCTTGTTCAGGAAAAAGAATGAGTTATGGATAAATGGAAACATCGCCACGACAGTTGGAAACTCTACATGGTACATAATGGCGAGGGTAGCAATGTAGCCCCCTATTACAAGGGCAGGTGCATTACCTAGAAACGTCTTAGCAGGATACTTGTTATAATATAGGAAGCCTACTAAGGCAGCTATACCTATTATTATTGGATATAGATTCCCATCCACACCAAGTATGTACATCGCTATGCCCATGACGGATAGGACTATTATACCAGCTGTAGCAACCAATCCATTTATAACATCTAGCATATTAACTGTATTCGCAGCCACAGATATGCCCAGGGGTATCATGATTATATAGATTATACTGATTCTAAAGCCGACTCCAAATGGGAAATCTAGATGTGGAATATATGTATGTAGGAATATTATTGGGAGACCCCCTAATAGACATGCAACCGGTTTATATAGTCCTGAGACGTCTCTAAAATCATCGAGTAACCCAACGAGTGTTAATATGGAGATCACTAGAGTAACTACAAGGGCCTCCTTCCATCCTATTAGGCCGGTTAGATACCCTATTATCGAGAAGATAACAATGGTCAGTGGAATCGACAAGCCGCCTAATAGGGGGATCTTAGGCTTGTTGGTTTTAAATATGTCTATTCCTACAAACCCCCTACTCCCAAAAAACTCCATGAATGATTTCGTGGCAAACATCGATGATAAGACTGCCAATATGAAGAGGAGGGGTGTTAGGGGGATGATATACTCCATTTCAATCACCAGGTTGCCTAACCATGTAATTTTAATATCATTCAATAAACCACTTTATATCCAGTTGTTTTTACCTCTGAGTTAACAATTAAAAATCAAATATCCGACTATAAATAAATTAATCCCAAGTAAACTAATAATTAGGTGAAGTCAATTCCTTTAATTGATACCCATGAAAATATGGATAGATGCCCTCACACCTAAGCAAGTCCTCTTCTTCAACGGAGTCGCAGAGGAACTGGTTAGTGAGGGACATGAGATATTCTTCACCATACGAGACTTTAGAGAAACCTCTGGACTAGCCGACAAATATCTTAGGAGAAAATATGTAGTGTGGGATGTAGGTAGATATGGGGGAGGGGATCTAAGGGGTAAACTAGTCTCCTCCCTAGAAAGAAGCCTAGGGCTTGTGGATATAATCTCACGTGAAAAGCCTGATGCAGCAGTATCCTTCACCTCCCCCGACGCCGCTAGAGTAGCCTTCGGACTAGGGATTCCCCATATAGCTGTCAGCGATACTCCACATGCAGTAGCCGTATCCAAATTAACCCTACCACTATCAAGAGCCCTATATACTCCATGGATAATTCCCAAGAACAGATGGACGAGATACGGTATAAGTAGGAGTAGGATAATGCAGTATAGAGGTCTTGATCCAGTGGTCTGGATACTGAGGCATGATATCGACGGAGAGACGGTGGAGAAATACGGTTTAGATAATATGGGATATATAGTCGTTAGGCCTATTGAGAGTAAGGCATCTTATCAACTAAATACGGATTATACGAGAATGCTGAGTATTGAAAAGTGGGTACCTAGATTCATTCGCGAAACTAATGGAGAGTATAAAGTCTTGATTATACCGAGGTATATCGACCAAATAACATATTATAAGGGGATATTTAGGAAATATGGGGATAATGTCATCGTCCTCGAGCAGGTTGTTGACGGATTAACAATCCTCAAATATTCCAGTGGCTTCGTGGGATACGGGGGGACTATGACCATGGAGGCGGCTTTAATTGGAAAGCCTACATTGACACTCAGGCCAGGTAGGTTACCAGAATGCATCCAGTATCTCGCCAATAGAGGAATCGTCAAGAGAGTGAGAAGCATCAAGGCTGTCGTCGAGACCCTTAGGGAGCAGGTTAAAAACACGGAGATGGCTGGGGAAAAGCCATTGATAATAGAGATGGAGGACCCCGCTAAGTATATTGCTGAGACAATAGCCGATGTACTTAACCTGTAGATGATCGGGAAAATCGTGAGGGATTATAGATGGCGCCGGGAGTGGGATTTGAACCCACGCGAGCTAATAGCTCACGGGCTCTCCAGGCCCGCCCCTTGGTCCGCTCGGGCATCCCGGCATTTTCAAATAGGAGTTTAAAAACCATCTATATTTAAAATTTTTGCACTATTAATATAAGTTTAGGCTAGGCGTCTATAGCCGATGCAGGGCCATATATAAATAGAGGTTGGTAGACTATGAAGGGACACAGGTTCCTCGACCACACTGCCGATATTAAGATAGAGGCCTGGGGAGACACGCTTGAAGAGGCTTTCGAGGCCGCTGGAACCGCCTTCTATGACGTGATGCTTGATGTGGAGAGGGTGGATAAGAGGATTAGGAAGAGGATACGGGTCTCTGGATTTGATATGATGTCACTTCTATTCAACTGGATAGATCAGCTAATACTTATCTTCGAGCTGGATAACCTCGTATTTAGAGACTTTAAGGTAAATATCAAGACAAATGGGGAGGAATATAGCTTGGAGGCACTTGGGTTTGGAGAGGAATATGATAAGGAGAAACATGGATATAAGGTCCATGTTAAGGCAATGACTTATCATGAGATGGAGATTGTTGAGGAGGGGGATAGGGTAGTAATTAGGTATGTTGTCGACATATAGTTCTAAACGTGTTTTGTCATGAGAAAGATCTCTTACAAATACCTGTATACCATGCTAGTGACGGTGATAACCTCATTCTATATGACCTATAATGTATTAACCAGCTACGACATACTTACCGTAAGCAACTTGATAAGTATCCAATGGATACTGAAGACCGGGTGGATAGACGAATACTTTCTTGAATGGGGATTTTATACCTCTAGTATACTATACTATCCACTGTACAGCTACCTAGGCACTCTATTAACAAGGTTATTCCTAGCTCTCTGCCTCATCATAATCCTCGTAAAATACGTTGACCTTGGGGAGAAGAACTATCTCATTCCACTGATTATGCTTTCACTCTATACAGGGGACTTGCTGACACCTATACTTGTCTCCATGATATACCTCTCCAGAGGAGTTGGAGAGACATACAAGGATATATTTGGAGTGGCTCTGGGACTCCATGAACCGATTCTCGCCCTTCCTTTCATCTATAGGAGGGCAAGGGAAAAGAGATTTTACTATACAGGACCATATTCAGTATTTCTCATAGCCACGGCATACATATACAGATATAGGTATATAAACGGCTATAGAATGCTGATGGATCCATGGATACTGGCTATAGTCGCCTCGACATACATTATCTACTTTATCCTGAGAAGGCTAGATAGATACGCCGTCTATGCAGTATTGGCGATGCCTATAACCATTCAAGGAACGTATCTATTGACATGCTCCTATGATAGGATTGAGAGGAGGAGGGATTGGAGGAGGATAGAGACTGTGGCACTAGTTTTACTAGTATCAATCGCCTCAATAACGCCAATACTGTATTCATATGCCGCTGGAAACGCTCCGCTTGAGATCAATCCAGGGATCGAGGAATTTATAGGTAGCCACGTGGATAGAGGAGATGTTGTTCTCCTAGCGACAGCCAATCCCAATGTAATGAAGATACTAGTCGATAATAACAATCATATTGTCTACTATGGAGACGCGAGAAGCTGGAACTGGAGTGACAGAAGTGAGATCAGCCGTAGAATCAGAGAGATGACCTCAATAAGCTACTCCAAATGCATTAAATATATTATAATAGAGAAGGGGAGTCTTACCAGCGACTGGTTTCCATCATATACATTCAGGGAATATAAGATTGGGTATAATATCCCGAGGGATACCTTCCTCATCATATTGGAAAACAAGTACATACCTCGACGAAGCCCATACTTCTATCCCCTCAAGATATATAACTCCACGGGGGCTCATGATGTACTTCGGAGTAACTACACTGGATACTGGGCGAATACAACGCTTAACATAACTCGGGATAAGGATATGGGGATAAGGATATTTGGAGGGAACGAGACGTACAGTGTATATCTAAAATTCTCTCTAGATAAGGCTCATGCCATGAAAGGAAACGTACTCGTGATATCCGTGGAGAATCCATGGGGGTTGAAGCATATAGAGGTATATGGAGACACTGGGGAGAAGCTGGTCCCCTTATGGAAGGATATAGATACAGGAGCCAATGCAACATATGTCTTAGGAGGCATGAATCTTAGCGGATATATCGGGATCCAGCTTAGGATAGACTCCGTGGGAAACACGTCTATCAAGGAGCTTCAGATACATCCAAATACGGGAGATATACTATGGACGGGCTTTGAACGTGGGAAGATATGGGTTAAAAACGGCGTTGATGCATATCAAGTGGTGAAGCCACAGTTTATCAACGGTATAGACAAAGATATAGTTCTTCAGCCGGAAAAACAGGTTGAAGTCACGATACCTCATCTCGATGGATACGTGATATACATGGCTATATTTATCGCACTAGTAACCCTAGTAATAGGGCTTCTGTTCCCCGCCCCAGGCACTGTATACACTAGGAAAGTAGGTGAGTCATATACATTTGAAGAGAGAGGATTTAGAGGCCTCCTACTCCTTGCTGCCGCAACACCGATAATAATCTATTTAGGGTATACCCCCCAGCTACTTGAGATATCCTGGATAGGTGGAGGCGCCTTGATCTATGCATATATAATGACCATCGCAGTCTACACACTATACAAGCCGGTTGAGAAACAGCTTCCTACTAAGAGGTTGATCCATATTCTACTCATATCCATACCTGTATTAACCACTATATCCACGGTAGTTAAGAGGCTTTATCTATGGAACATCAAGGCTGCCGGCACCTGGTATGTAGAATCCTATTTCTCCCTAGTAGACACTGTGATATACGCTGTTCTATACACCTTCATAGGATATATAATAGCTAGATCAGTTGGTAGAGATGAGAGGGGTGGGAATATCATCCCATTTATACCAGCCCTATATCTATGGACAATGGCTCTAATATACTTCATCGACCTCACGAGAATAGTTCCATCAGATGTTTTTATGTGGATAATGTATCTAAATGCCTATGGATCGAGGGCTATTGCCCCGTTATTCGGGATGGAGATGAGGGTTTTTTCAGAGGCAGGACCATATGGACTCGTGGTGGACTCATACTCACCCCATGGAGGGGCTACAGTCATCTTGGGATGGCCATGTACAGGTATCACAGGCATCTTCTTATATACGGCATTTATGAGCATTGAATACCTAGCTTTAATAAGAGGAAAGGAAGTTGGTAACAGGTTTATACTGGCGACGTATCTCATTGGCCTTGGCATTACCATGCTCCTAAATATCGTCAGGATAACCACGATAATCTATCTAACCGTGAATTATGGAATGGATATTGGCGAGGTCTTTCACAGCGTTGGATACGAGCTTATATTTCTAGTATGGATACTCATATACATCTTCATAGTTGAAAAACTCTCATCCAAAGTATAGAAATACCAAGTGATTATATTATTATAGGATTTAATCCTTGAAAATCAGGTGATTGGGAAAACCGAGATTATATAAGAAAATTGTTTTGACTACTTTAGCCTAACCTCTATAAAGACCTCCTCAGGAACCCTGAGACGAATTAAATGCCTCATAGTACGTTCATTCTGCTCAATATCGATTAGACGTTTGTGAATCCTCATCTCAAACTTGTCCCAGGTCTCTGAGCCCTGTCCACATGGACTACGCCTAGTCGGTATAACCACCCTCCTAGTCGGTAGATATACCGGGCCAGAGTATTTCGAACCCGTTTTCTCAACTATCTCTTTAATCTGGTTTGTAAACTCGTCTAAAACCCTGTGGTTGGTACTCACCAAGATAATCCTTGTCCTAAGATCCCTCGGCATATCAAACACCTAATCATATGATATAAAAAGAGATGGTGAATAAACACCTAACTCATTACTTCTTAATCTTTATGTCAGCAACCTTAGTTACTTCCTTGACGATTCCAGCTGCAACGGTGGTACCCATGTCCCTGATAGCGAACCTACCTAGTTCTGGGAACTTCTGGAACTCCTCTAGGGCGACAGGCCTCAGTGGCTTAAACCTTACTAGGGCAGCGTCACCAGTCTTGAGGAATGATGGATTCTCCTCTACAACCTCACCCGTCCTTGGGTTGATCTTAGCAAGTAGCTCTAGGAATGTAACCGCTACCTGTGCTGTATGGACATGCATTACAGGTGTATAACCTGGTCCGATCGCAGTTGGATGATGTATTACGAACACCTGCCCAATAAACTCCTCAGCAACTGTTGGTGGATTATCAACTGGGCCAGCTACGTCACCACGCCTAATATCCTTCTTGGAGACACCCTTAACGTTGAAACCGATGTTGTCACCGGCCTCAGCCTCCTGAATAGGCCTGTGATGCATCTCGATGGACTTTACCTCACCGACTACACCAGCGGGCATGAATACAACCCTGTCACCAACCCTCATCTTACCTGTCTCAATACGGCCTACTGGCACGGTTCCGACTCCAGTGATTGAATAGACATCCTGGATAGGTAGCCTCAAGGGCTTGTCAATAGGCTTCGGAGGCACTTCAAACTCGTCTAGGGCCTCGATTAGTGTGGGTCCGTCATACCATGGCATCTTATCGGACTTCTTAAGGACATTGTCACCAGTCCATGCGGATACTGGCACGAACCTTATCTTGTCAACCCTGAAACCAAGCTGTTTTAGGAACCTAGATACCTCGTTCTTAATCTCCTCATACCTCTCCTTACTCCAGTTAACCTGGGGATCATCCATCTTATTGATGGCTACCACAATCTGATTTACACCTAGGATCTTAAGGAGAGATGCGTGCTCACGGGTCTGGCCACCTGGGGAGATACCTGCCTCGAACTCACCTGGCCTCGCTGAAACCACTAGGATAGCGACATCAGCCTCACTGGCACCAGTAATCATGTTCTTAATAAAGTCCCTATGGCCTGGAGCATCGATCAATGTATATTCGTATTTTGGTGTCTCGAATCTATAGAATGATAGATCGATTGTAAGGCCTCTCTCCCTCTCCTCCTTAAGCTTGTCCATGACCCACGCATACTTAAAAGACTCCTTACCCAACTTCTTTGCCTCTTCCTCATACTGCCTAATTATACGCTGATCAATGAAGCCTGCTTCGTATAGCAACCTACCCATCAGTGTAGACTTACCATGGTCAACGTGTCCTACCGTAACTAGGTTCATATGTGGCTTCTCTTTAACCATATTTTCCACCTCAACTATCTAAATAACCTAATATCAACAACCTTATAAATACTAAATAAAGGTATATATAAAAATATCTACGTAAAAGGCCTTCTCCCAAGAATTTTACATATGGAAAATATATTTTATATATAAATTGGTAGAGGAATTACCTGGATGATAAGGCTATCCTCTCTATCTCGATCCTCTTGCTAATAGCGTAGCTTGCCTGGTCATTCCTACTAGCCAACATGATCTCTCTAGCCAGGGCCTCCTCCAATGTAATCCGGTTGTTTTTAGCCGTTCTCTTAGCTCCTTCGACGATGTTCCTTAGAGCCACATCTATCCTCCTCAGGGGAGATACGTCTACCGATACGTGGTATGCCGCTCCACCATAGGCGATTGTCGTTACATCCTCACATGGCCCAGCATTCTCAATAGCATATACTAAAAGCTGTATAGGATTCATACCGGTCTCTAACTCTATTATCTTAAACGCTGCTCTTACAACATTTATTGCATGAGCCTTCTTACCACCCATCTTACCCGGGCGCATCAACTTGTTAACCAGCCTCTCAACTATGTTTACAGAGGCCTTACCAAACTTCTTATGCTCATGCCTACCTCCACTCCATGGTAGGAGGACGGGCTTAAGGGATATATAGGGTTGGAGACTGATATCCCTAACCTTAACATCTGAAAATGAGTATCTACCGAAGAGCTTCAGCTCCGCCGGCTTATCCTTCTTCTTCTCCTTAGTCTCCTCAGTCATATAAACACCTCTAAACTTACCTCTTAGGCTTCCTAACCTTACCAGTTATCAAGAGATTCAGTGGGACGCCGTTTACTAGGAAGACCCTATATCTAACACCCGGTAGGTCGCCCATAGCCCTACCCTGAGAGCCTCCGATGCCCTCTATCATGACCTCATCATGCTCATCAACGACGTTGAGAGCACCGTCACCCGGTAGGAAGGCTGTTACCTGCTTACCATTCTTAACAAGCTGGACACGGACACATTTTCTAAGGGCTGAGTTAGGCTGCTTAGACTCTATACCCACTTTCTCCAAGACAATTGCCCTAGCCATTGGAGCGCCTTCCAACGGATCTACTTTCTCGTCCAGCCTCAGCATCCTACGTCTATACTCTATGTCACTCCATCTAAACTTCTGTCTTTTCTTCCTCAGTTTCCTAGCTGCAAACAGACCTACCGGACTCTTCTTCCCCATTCTCTACGACACCATCCTATTCTCAATAAAAATACCCATCTAATTAAATTTTTAGCTTATACACCGGCAATATAAAAGCTTTAGACCCAGGATTATTTAATTATAATGGTCTTAACATTGAAAAACGCCCGTGCAAATTCCCTACCAACCTTTGCCTTAGAGCCGCCTCTTCCAATGACCTTACCGCGCTTACCTGGATCCACTATGATCGTGACTATCTTACTACCGTCTCCCGACTCCCTGATGATCACCGTATCCTCCCGTGAAAGCCTGAAGAAGTTCCTTACAAAACTCTCTAGATTACCATCGTAAAAAGTGATGTTGATGTTTTTACCAACGGTCTTACCCAACTCAGATACGAGCGTAGATATAATGTGGTTAGGTCTAAGCTTGTTTCTACGTCCACCAGGCTTGTGTAGAAGCATCCTAAATCCACTGGCCAATAGCTTGTGGAAGTCCTTTTTATTAACTATGAAGAAGACGTTGTCCTCATATATTTTGCAGGCTATGGGAAAGACGTCTGTTAATCCCTCGAACAGGCTCATCAACGATAACTCGTCGTTGGTGAGCTTCATCTTCTCATTCATTAAGCTCCTCCTCGGATATAGTCGCGTTACCAAAGTCATAAATAGCCATTACAGATACGGAATGGGGTCTTCCACATAGATCCCCAAGCTCCACATTTGTCTTAGTAGAATATACGATTGGGATCTTCTTATCTAGAGACTCCACTATCTTATCGAGTTCATTGAGGAACCCCGGTGGAGGGTTTCTAGAAACCACGATGGCCTTAACCTTCTCAGGTTCATTCCTCAGACTCCATAGTACATAGTTTACACCGAAGACCGCTTTCCCAGACTTCACTATAATTGGTATACTGCTCTCAAGCTTTCTTATCGTCGCTAGACTTATCATTTCCACCAACCTCCATATAGATTTCTACAGATCCTGTTCCAGAGGGTATCCTGGATCCTACTATAATGTTTTCAGTCGGGCCTCTTAAATAATCCTTCTCACCAGATACAGATGCATCTACTAGGACGGGGATAGTTATCTCGAACGCGGCCTTAGCCAATACACTGTCTCTAACCGCGACTATACCATATCTACCAGCCTGTCTAATGACGCCGTCCCTAGTCATCATATCCGCTAAGAGCATTACATGCCTATAGTCGACGTCGAGCCCCTGCTCCTCCATAACAGCCTTGATCTCATTGATAATAGCCGCCCTAGCAGCTTCAATACCAAGTACACGATATATCTCGAAGATATCGTTGGTAGTCGTCCTAGTCGGGTCCACGCCCTCGAACTGGAGGACGTCCTTCAAGCTGCTACCAGCAGTGTATATAACCCACTCCTCTTCACCAAGCTCATCATTATAGACCTTCTCAACAGTCACACGGATAATGCCGCTTACACCAGCGATATGCCTCTTTAGGAAGCGTTCACTAGCCTTCTTAAGGCCCTCAACATCCTTATTCGGGAGCCTGATGACTAGGAACCCGTCTCTCAACTCAGTTGAGTATCTCCTACTAAATATCTTCCTAATCTTCTCATCAGTTATTCCAACAGACTCGATAGCCTCGTAGTCAAGTCTAAACATCAACGCCTTATTTACGATATCTATTATCGACTCTGTGACGACGTCTCTCAAGAGAGTGCTCTTTAGCCTATTAGCGATCTTCTCAGCCATCTCCTGAGACTTTCTATATTCCTCCTTTAGATATATCGTCATCCTAGGCGTGGATGGAGACTGCTTAGCATCGACTATCTCAATGATCCTGGGGAGACCGATTGTAACGTCCTTTTCCTTAACACCGGCATAGTGGAACGTCCTAAGAGTCATCTGTGTACCCGGCTCACCTATGGACTGGGCCGCTACAATACCTACTGCAGCACCTGGATCCACCCTAGCCTTCCTATAGTTTATAACCGCCTGTCTAATCGCCTCGGTAACCACTTTCTTACTAGCCTTCTTCTTAATCAACGTCTCCCTAAGCTCCTCCTTAAGAGATATCGGGATCTCGTCACCAACCTTGTTTAGAAGCCTATCTATAAACTTCTCACTAGCCTTCTCGCCCTTTGGATATAGTAGGCTAATCGACTCAACAAGCCTCACTACGTTTACAGGCCTACCATGGTCGCTCCTAGCCGGGTCAACAGAGTCCTCTCCATATACGAACTGGACTATCTTACCATCTGAAGTCCTTACTACAAAGTCATGGTCAACCCTTAAGTGATCCAGTGAATACGCTAGCCTCCTATATAGGTAACCACTCTGCTGAGTCTTGACAGCGGTATCCATAAGACCCTCTCTACCACCCATACTGTGGAAGAAGAACTCCACGGGTGTTAGGCCCGAGAAGAAGCTGCTTGAGACGAATCCACGGGCACGTGCACCCATGTCTCCCTCCTTGAAGGTGGAGAGGGTACGATTCTCATAACCCCTCATGATACGTTTACCACGTATAGTCTGCTGGCCGAGGAGGGCTGTTAACTGAGCAACATTTATCTCCTGCCCCCTCGCTCCACTCGCCGTCATGACATAAAGCGGGTTGTCTCGGGACAAGACCTCCAAGGCTATTCTACCCGCCTCTGTCCTAGCATGTGCAAGTATCTCATGGATCTTCTGCTCAAGACTCTCTTCCGCAGATAATCCCTTAATAAGCTCTAGCTCGCCCCTCTTATACTTTTCAATAGCCTCATCAACTAGTTTAATCGCCTCATCCTCAATCTCACGGATCTTTGCGATAACCTCGTCACTCAGCTTCAAGTGATGAACCCCGATTGAAAAGCCCCTCCTAGCCAAGTAGTTATCCAATATCCTAGCTAGATTAGTTATAAACCAGCCTCCAAAATCGTTTCCATACTCCCTAACCAATCTATGGAGGACTGTATCCGCCTCCTCCGCTCCAATAGACTTCTTATCTATAATACCATCTATCAACATGCCTCGTTTAATGATCACGTCCTCATCAAGCTTAGACTTAAGCGAGTATGTAAATGTCTCTGGAAGAAGTAGGCTGAACAACAGCTTACCCGACAATCCTAGAGACTCAGCCTTAGTGACTAAGTTGAACTTCCTAATATCATCCACCAGCGATACCAAGGTATAGAATAAATCTCTTGAAATGGTTGATTCATATCCAGTTAGTAGGAATGCAGATGTAATGTGATCCTTACCAAAGCCGATGATCGGGGCTCCATATCTTGGGCTGATAATCTGGTTCTGCACAAGCATGAGAGTCAAGGCCTCTGCAGAAGCCTCGTCATTCTGCAGCGCATGCATATTCATCTCGTCTCCATCGAAGTCCGCGTTATAAGGTGGACATACAGTTAGATGCAGCCTAAACGTCCTATACGGGAGTATCCTGGCTACATGAGCCATTATGGACATCCTGTGTAGAGAAGGCTGCCTATTGAATAGGACTATGTCACCATCATCCAAGTGACGCTCAACAATATCCCCTACTTCAAGGCTGTTAGCCACGAACTCCCTATTAGCATACTTTAGATACAGCCTTATCCCACCCTTACTGGGCTTAATCACATAGTTGGCTCCAGGATGCACATCAGGACCGTTTAAGACATACTTCCTAAGCTTCTCGATATTATAAGGCGTTACTATAGTCCTTACAGTAAGCTTCTTAGCCACATCGACAGGTACACCGACCTCGTTAATATTCAGATTTGAATCGGGTGATATAACGGTTCTAGCTGAGAAATCCACCCTCTTACCAACGAGGTTATTCCTAAACCTACCGTCCTTACCAGATAGACGCTGGGCGAGCGTCTTAAGCCTACGTGTACCCCTATGTGTAGACGGGGGTATACCAGGTAGTTCATTATTTAGATAAGTAGCTACATGGAGCTGGAGCGCGTCATAATCGTTCTTCAAAGCCATTGCAACAGATCCAGCTGCCTTATCCCGGTGAATCTTATTATTAATCTTTACGATATCCGCCAGCTTATGAGTCAAGTCGTCTTCGCTCCTCTCACCGGTCTCCAACTGAATAGAGGGCCTGACAGTCAAGGGCGGGACGGGTAACACCGTGAATATAAGCCATTCCGGTCGGGCAGCCTCCTTATCCAAACCATATAAAATGAGGTCTTCATCAGGAATACGCTCAAACAACTCCCTTATCTCACTTGGAACCATCTCAACCTGGCCCTGCGGGGTCTCACGATAATATTTGTATGGCTTCTCCCACTTTATCCTGATGTTCTGGCTCCCACAATGTGGACATACCTGCTGGGAATACGCTTCCTTAACCACCTTCTTGACAAACTTCTTATATCTATCAGGCATCTTCTCCTTGAGGAACCTCGCTCTACTAATATATAGCTCGATTTTATCCGGGTCGATCTTTATTCTTCCACAGCTATGGCATACACCCCTCAATATGTTATATACATACTCAGCGAATAGAACGTTCACAACGGGGAATGCAAGCTCGATATGACCAAAGTGACCTGGACAGTGATCCCTATCATTTCCACATATTGGACAATAGCTACCTGGCTCGGGAGCCCCGAAACGGGGATCCAGGATGCTATTCGCCATCGGGGCGCCGATCTCGTCGTGATACAGCTCGTTTGTAACCTCGACTACAGACATCTTCCTAATTATCTGTGGAGACAATACTCCGAATTCAATCCTATCAATCTTATACTTCTTAGCCTCCTCCATCAGGGATTTTAACTCACGTGGAACACTTACAGACATTTTTTATACAACCTCCTTAACACTCAACCTGGGATAGATGCCCATACTCTTCATCTCATCAAGCAATACCTTAAAGGCATACGAGACGTTTACAGGAGTCAATGGGGATTCTGGCCCATGTACTGGGCATACAAGCTTCTTCTCACGACTATCATAATATCCTTCTAAGCCACATTTCTCACATATGAATATCGTCGTCTTATCAGATGCGTCTAATAAACGCTCCTTAATGATTGAAGACGCTCCATAGGCCACAAATACGTCCTTCTCCATATCACCTATCCTGAGGCCACCGTCTCTAGACCTACCCTCTGTAGGCTGTCTAGTGAGTATCTGGACTGGACCATGTGCCCTAGCATGCATTTTATCAGCAACCATGTGATGTAGCTTCTGGTAATATACGATACCTATGAAGATAGACGCCTTGAACCTCCTACCAGTCCTACCATCATACATAATTTCTGTGCCCATAGGCTCAAATCCTAGTTCCCTCAATAGCTTAGCAAGATCATCATAGTCATATGATATGAATGGCGATCCATCAACGAATCTCCCAGCTAATGCACCATATTTACCCGCTATAGACTCTAGGAACTGGCCTACAGTCATTCTAGATGGGAAGGCGTGTGGGTTGATAAGCAGGTCAGGGACTATACCGTCTGCAGTATATGGCATGTCCTCTGGATCTGCTAGGAGCCCTATAACACCCTTTTGACCATGCCTCGAGGCAACCTTGTCACCCAACTCAGGTATCCTATGCTCCCTAACCTTTACAATAGCCGTCAACTCACCCTCATTATTAATTGTGAAGACGACTCTATCCACAGTACCACTAAATTGTTCTAATGTAGTTGAATAGTCTCTCCTCGCCTCCATAAACTGGCTCTCCCTATACTCTCCAGAGAATCTTGGGGGACCTGTCTTCCCAATAACTACGTCTCCCCTCGTCAACCTAGCCTCTAGATGAGGCAACCCGTCTTCATCCAGGTTTCTATACGCATCCTCACCAATATAGTTCTTAACTGTCGGCTCAGGGACCTCAAACTTATCGCTTGTACCACCCGTGTATATCCTAGCAGAAGACTCATATGTCTTGTAGAAGAAGGACCTAAGTAATCCCCTGTCTGCAGCCGCTCTATTAATGACGACGGCATCCTCCATGTTATAGCTCTCATATGATAATATGGCTACGACGAGGTTCTGGCCGATAGGCATATCATTAAGGCCTATCAACTCAGTTACACGGGTCTGGACAATAGGTATCTGGGGGTATTCAAGGAGGTGAGACCTTGTGTCCATCCTAAACAATAGATTTAGATATGGGACGCCTAGAGCCTGCTTAGCCATAGCCGCCTCATATGAGTTTCTCGGCGACTGGTTATGCTCGGCAAAGGGTATTATAGAGGCTGTTATACCTAGGAAGATATATGGAGCCAGCTCTAAATGAGTATGCTCCTTAGTCAATTCATCGACAAAGAAGGCTGTTAATATATTATACTCCTCATTTGCATCAATCAACTCAATTATACCCATCTTAAGCAGATCCTGGAATGTTAGCTTACCCTCTGCAACACGCTTAATATGCTCCTCAGTCAACAGGGGTTTACCGTCTACAACCCTAATCAATGGCCTGAGGACTCTAGCGTTACTCGTCTCTACATACACCTCTGGAAGAAGCCTATCATCATCTAAATGCCTCACGGAAATACTTACAGAGGCAGGGATCTTGCCACTCCTCCTATAAGATCTAATTCTATCGACAAACTCCTTAGGCTCAGGAGTGAATCCTACAAAGTCTCCATTTAGGAATACACGTGCAAAGCCCTCCCAAGCCTCGTCGGGAGCCTCTTCAACAGGGATCAACCCTTCTTTATTCAATATATCTAGCATCAACTCAGTTGGATACTCATTTGACACAACCGCAGATAAGGCGAGGTTCTTAACCAAGCCGATGTTCTGGCCCTCTGGGCTCTCAACCGGACATACCCTGCCCAAATGTGATGCGTGAACCTCCCTAGCCTCGAACTGAGGCCTACTTCTACTAAGTGGAGACTGTATCCTCCGCAGATGGCTTAACGTAGATAGATAGTTGGTCCTATCAAGCATCTGCGTTACTCCAGTGGTCCTCTGAGTCCATGTACCAGTGGCGAGGGCATATGCAAACCTCCTAGTGATCTTACTAGACCTGACAAAGTAGGATAGGGATATCTTGGTCGAATACAGATAGTTCTTTGTAATATTATAGTGAAGATCCTTCAAAAGAGACTTTAGAGACTTTGAGAATATCTGGCCTAGAAGGGGCCCAGCTAGTCTAAGTCTCTTATTAGCATAATGGTCACGGTCATCGGGCTTACGCCTACCCAGCTTAAGCTCGATTACACGCCTAACCATCTCAGCCAGTAGATAGGCCTTCCTCCTCCTATATTGTGGACCTATACCCACGTGAGGGAAGAGATACTTATCTAGGATATGCCTGGCACGATTAACCCTACGCTCAAGAGGCTGCTGGAAAGCCTGGGTTCTGTTTCCAATGTATATCAATGCCTCATCCTGAGTCTGGATATTGGAATACTTCTCAAGGGTATGTGAAAGCTCCTCAATTATCTCTGGATCCCTAGAGACAGCAGCCGCGATGTCACCGTCGGTAACTACTCCCAAGGCCTTCATAACAATTGAGAAGGGGATCTCGGTTAGGAGGAAGGGGATCTTAACCGTAATATTATTCTTCTTCATATTGACAGTAACATGGTTCCTAAGGGATCCCTTGACCGAGAGAATCATAGATGTATATGTCTCGGTACCAGATGTGACCTCCTTCTGAGTAATAATATTGTTGGAAGCCAAGTCCTCCAGGGCTACAATAGCCCTCTCACTACCATTGATTATGAAATACCCACCGGGGTCATCAGGGTCCTCACCGAGTTCAATAAGCTCCTCCCTACTTTTACCATGTAACACACATATCTTAGACTTAACCATGACGGGTATCTTACCGATCTCAATTGGATTAGGCTCCTCCTCCTCGATCTCTCCACGCCTAATCTTGACCCTGACCTTGATTGGGGCCATATAGGTATAGCCCCTAAGCCTACATATGGAGGGGATATATCCATGGGACTCATCCAGTATCGATCCATCGAACTCCGTTGTCTGGGGCTTATCAACCCAGATATCTATAAATTCATAGACAACCTCCTCATTTGGAGTAAGTATCCTGAGATACTTGTTCTCCTCCATAATCTCCTTAATACCCTTTTCAATAAACTCGTTGTAGGAGTCTATATGCTGCTTCGATAAGCCGAACTCCTTTATCATAGCCCTGACAATCGGCCAAGTATCGTATTTAAGGGGTCTACTAACTAGAAATTTATTAACATCAATCCTACCAGACTTAAAACTCATCCTACTTCACCACCAGCCTATAATATATAGAGACGCCCGCCGTCGGACTCTTTCTAATAATCTTTATAACATCCCCGGGCTTGGCTCCAATAGCCTGGACAACGGGGTCAGAGGACATGATATATGGAAGCTTATAAGGATCTCCACCAGCGTATTTCTCGATAACCTCCCTCTTCTCCTCCTCACTAAGTATGATATGCTCGGGAACAAGCCTGTGCTTTAGGATATACCCGAAATCAGATGGCTTAGACTTAGATTTAGACTTCTTCTTCTCGCCTGTCAGCATAACCACCCTAAAAACCAGACATATTTAATATATCATTTAACCAATCCATTCTATTCACATATATCACAATTAAAGAATAATTTAAATTTTTCCCTCCACAACCATGTATCCATTGACACATATTTATAAATCTTTTCAATTTAACCCAGAGAAAAACCCACATCCCCATATATAAATTTTTCCATGGTTTAATACATTTACCCCCTAATCCTGCTAAACAATAAAGTAGCTGCTCATATATTATAGTTTATGGTGATATGATATGTTATCTAAGATACCTATTAAGCTTGATGAGATAAGTGATGAGAACATCGATTTAGAGATCCTTAGAATGGGTATAATCGCCGAGTTAGACGCTATAAACCTGTATGAGCAGATGGCTGCAAAAGCCAAGAACAAGTATCTAAAGAGGATACTTATGGATATTGCTAGGGAAGAGAAGACACATGTGGGGGAGTTCCTGGCCCTCCTATTGAAACTGGATAAGGAGCAGGTGGAGGAGCTGGAGAAAGGTAAGGAAGAGGTTGACGAGTTAACTGAGGAATAGAGGGTTGTGCGGGCCCGGCGGGATTCGAACCCGCGACCCCCGGGTTAAAAGCCCGGTCTCAGAAGAGAATTTAGATTCTCTTGCTCTGCCTGGCTGAGCTACGGGCCCATTCCTCTAAAATTTAAAAAACTTCATTTAGACGCCTTTTAAATCTTTCTATAAAAATAGTATCCAGCCATAGTTATGAATCAACTTATGTATTTTAAATAGTAACATTACTACGTAATTTTTTGAAATGACACTATACCTAGTCGGAATAGGAATATATGCTGAGCCTAGTCTAACTAAGGAGGTTGAGGAGATCCTTAGGAATGCGGATAAGATTTATCTAGAGGGGTATACGAGTCCTATCGACCCTAAACTACTAGACTCCCTCAAGGTTAATGGGGAAATACAGAGGCTGACACGTAGTGAGGTTGAGGAGGGAATGTATAAGCTTATTAGAGAAGCTATGGAGGGTGATGTAGTTATACTCGTTCCAGGGGACCCGTTGATCGCTACAACACATATAACCCTAGTTGTAGAGGCTAGGAGAAGAGGGGTTGACACTAAGATATTCCACTCGTCATCCGCCTTATGCACAGCCATAGGAGAATCCGGGTTACATACATATAAATTCGGTGCATCCGCAACAATAATGAGGAGGGAAGTCGCGTCCTCGAAACGCGCCTATGACATCCTGATAGAGAACCTCGAGCGGGGTTTACACACCCTCTTCTTCCTCGAATATGACGCTGAGGCAAATTATATAATGAGTCCTAGGGAGGCTATTGAGATATTATTGTCATATGACGAAGAGAAGAGGATATCAATGGATAACCTAGTCATCGTATTATGTGGTTTAGGAAGTACAGATGAATGTAAATATGCAGCTACAATTAGGGAAGTCCTTGGGGAGGAGGATATGTATAGAAGGCCCTGCATATTAATAATACCAGGTAAACTACATTTTACAGAAGAGGAGTATATAGAGACTGTTCTAAGAAGGTGATTGGGATGGAGATACCTATGGATGTGATAAAGCGGGTTGTGGAGATATGTGAGGTTATTAGGATAAGGGGAGAATCCCCAGATCCATCATTGATAGGTAGGGAGGTATTGTCCACCGAACTGGATAAGATACTAAAGTATATGGTAGATGAGAGGTTTCTCGATGAAAGTCTACTGCCTACTGAAAAGGGTAGGAAGTTAATTAGAGTTGGATTAACAGGAGGAACCTTCGATATAATACACATTGGTCATATGAAGACTTTGGAGGAGGCTAAGAAATACGTTGATCTCCTTGCTGTGGTGGTCGCGAGGGACTCTACAGTTAAGAAGATGAAGAATAGAGACCCGTTGAATAATGAGGAGATTAGGCTGGAAATAGTCTCGATGCTAAAACCTGTGGATGTAGCTATACTAGGGAGTGAGGAGGATTTTATGGAGCCAGTTAAATTGATTAAACCCGACATAATCTTCCTAGGCTATGACCAGGATATACCTCCTCCTTTGAAGAATAAACTAGGGGATATCGAGATTAAGAAGCTAGATGTGTTCTACAAGGGATATAAAAGTAGTATAATGATCAAGAAACTACTGAGTATGCTGGGATACTAATCAGCATTAAGCAATACAGAGACCCTAACCTTATCCCCATCCTTTAGGTTCAGCGCCTCCCTGAGGTATACTGGGGATATGACCTCAACAACGTCAAAGCCATGTATAGAACGCTCGGCATATACGACGCCCGCCTCAATCTTATCCTCAACCAATGCCTTAAACACCTTAGCCCCTCCAAATATCCTCTCCTTAGTCCTGAACCCCTTTATCTTATATCCAGGGAGCCTCCTCAGAAACCTATTCTGCGAGATATAATAGGGATCCTTTAAACGGACATTTAGAGTACCCGGGTAAGGATAGAATCCAAGAGTATCCTTAAACTGTATCTGATACCTCCTTTTACTGATATAATATGCTCCTTCACCCATTCCACTCTCGACATATCCCTCCATAACGATGGTGCCGGGATGTTCATATGCGTCTACAACGTACTTCATATATTCCTCAACCTCCCTCATACCCTTCTCAGTGAGAATAACCCATATGTTACCGTCCCTAAATTCTTTAAATATATAGTCTTCCTTAGCCAGCTCATTCAATATTCTAGACGCCGACTGCTGAGAAACCCCGAATACCACCGAGAGATGTGTGGTGGGGGTTCTGATCATCTTCTCACCCGCCCCCAGTTTAAGCAGGTCAATTAAATACGTTCTGAGGACACGTCTATTCACTACTTCACACCCCTCCTTGAATACAAGGCATTCGCCAAATCCTCCAAAGACCTTATTAACTGAGACCTTAGCTGATCGAGGCGCCTCCTAAAATCACGTAGATAATACGATTTCACTATAAATATGCTTAGTACATCATACAGCCTACTCAGTTCATCCACAATCTCCCGGGCCTTATCTAACTCGCCCTCCAAAAGATATCCAAGGAACTTCCTCCTCAACTCTCCTGTATAGTCGAAGAGACCTTCTATAAACACTTTATTAGATACTTTCGGTAGGAGATCCAGGCCTAATGAATCGCCAGTAAGCCTATTATACATTAGAATAGCTTCTACAAGCTCCTTAAGACCCTCATCCAAGATCCTATAGAGGAATAGCCTGTCCTCAATACGTTCGACGCCAGATATCTTAGGCTGGACACTGGAGAATGTCTCTAGGCCCTTCAAAATATATTTCCTCGCCTCCTCCATATCTCCCGATGCAATTAAGCGGTTGGCGATCACCGCATTATTAAGAATCTCCCTATTCAGCTTGATTATATTCTCTCTAATAGAGTCCAGCTCCTCATAGTCTTTCAATACTTGCTCAATCCGTTTCTTAACAATATCAAAGTGCTCCATCTAAATCACTCGAGAGACACTGTTTTCTCAATAATACCGTCTTTCCCTATAATCATTAGATCCACATTCCTACCGCTCAATACATCCCTCTTAGCCACGGCCTTTAGGGAGTCTATAACAAGCTTCTCAGCCTCATTGAGAGACATATCCTTACTATAATTGGACTCGATTACGCCTATGGCGATCTCAGCACCAGTTCCTAGGACAATGTATTTATCTCCTATTACCGAACCTATTGAATCCAGAGAATATAGCTCTGGCTTATCCACATAGCCTCCGATAAGTATCTGGGTTAGGAAAGGCACCAGCTTCCTATCATACATTAGGACTGATGTAAGCTTGGCTATGGCCTTAACACCCATCTTACGCCCCAGTCTAAGCTCCCTAAGCCTAACTAGGTATGATAACTCCTTAAACAACTCCTGAATATCCCCAGCTATTCCAGACGCGGCTATACCTACTCTATCGCTTATGACAAACGTCTTTTTAACAGAGCCGCTTAACACGAAATTTCCATATACATATCTTTTGTCCGATGCAAGAACGACTCCATCCTTAACTGCAACGCCCACAGCCGTTCCACTATATGTGTAAAAACTCATGATACTACACCACCAAATCAAAATCTAAATATTATAAACAGATATTTTCACACAATTTAACCCCAACGTATATTTTTAAGTATTTCCACTAATATTATACTAAACTCCATCCAGATATCTAGGGCCAGTGGTACATTCTTATTCCATTGGATAATGGTTCAAATCCTATGTTACTATAAATCTATCTCCAGCTAATAATTTAGTTTGAGTTATGAATCCATGGGAAACCCTTAGGCCGCCGAGTAGGATGAGGGATATCAAGGAAGAGGCCTTGGCCAAGGCCTCAAAAAGCAGTGAAAAGATAGCGTTTAGAGGAAAGATTATAACTGCAAAGAAACGTGAGAAGACTAGGATAGAGACTGTATATAGAGTTGTTAGGAAACATCTTCTTAGGAGTATTAAGATACTGAGGACGTATTATGATGCCCATCCATTCTACCAGGACTTGGTAAAGCTGTTTTATCCTGAGGAGGATATAAGGATAAGTCTTAAGAGACTTGAAGGGAGCATACGTACACTGGAGATGCTTAGGGCTTCCTACTTGGATAGGCTGAAGTATATAAGGGATACTGAAGAGGCTGCTAGGATTAGGAAGGAGGCATTGGGGAGGATATTATCTATTCCAGTTAGGCGGAAGAAGCAGTTAAACTACGCCCTTGAACTCTGGAAATATGCGCATAAACTGCCTTCAATAGACTTTGATGAGCCTATTGTAGTAATATCTGGCCCGCCTAACGTGGGTAAATCGTCACTCATAAATAGGCTTAGCACTGCAAAGGTAAAGGTAGCTAGCTATCCATTCACGACGAAGGAGATCCACGTAGGTCATATTGAGACGAAATACTTTAGGATACAGCTTATAGACACCCCAGGTCTTTTAGACAGGCCTTTGAAGGAGAGGAACGAGGTTGAGATGCAGGCTATATATGCCTTGAAACACCTACCAGATCTCATACTATTCATGTTTGACCCGAGCCCAGGTAGATACTATGAGGCTGATCAGCAGGTGGCGATATACAGAGAGATCAGGGAGTTATTTGGGGATAAGCCGTATCTCCTCGTCATCAATAAAATCGATGATGAGGATGTTGATATAGAGGAGTTTCTGGAGGAAGAGGCTTATAAAATATCTATATTAAAGGATTTAGGGGTGGAGGAGCTTAGGGAGACGATTTTAAATAAAGTGCTTAAAGGAGGTTAAAACCTATCGTATCTCAACCTTATATATGGATCCACTTATCTTCTCAATAGTATACTCTACCCCAAGTATCTTTTCAACTACATATAGGGCTGACTCCATATGCCTGGTAAACTCAGATACAGTATAGACGCCTCCCCCCTCTGACAAAGCCATAAATGGAATTATCATGTCTCCAACATACCTATCTAAAACAGCGCCCGACTTTAGCCATCCCAAGAACCTCTTTGCAGCATCCTCCCCAACCTTCTCCGCAGGCTTACCCCTCTCCCCAATTGAGTCGCCTCCACAGTATAGTCCCTCACTATGCCTAGCAACAACTAAGATGCTGGTCCCGGGCCCACCAGCCTTGTCATGGGGGACATGCTCCTTCTCAACCTTAATTATGTTCTCCAGATCCCTTAACCCAGATCTTAAGACTGTTTTTAAAGCTGCATCAGCCTGTCTATGAATAATATGTTGAGGCAGTCTGGACACCACACTCCTAATTAAGACCTCATCCAGACCTCCTCTATCCAATAGCTTAACACGGTCCAGCATTCCTGAAGGCACTACCCTCAGCCTTACCTTACCCCCACCAACAGGGTAATATCCCCTCTTAAGAACGTCTATATGGATAACTGGGCCAAATTTCTTGATGATGCTTGTATAGACATATCTCATGTAATCAATGGTGGGGCTCCACTTAACGTCAGTGCCTCCTATCAACGTTATCTCAGACTCGGAATCCGCTAATACAAGGGCCGGGACTAGAGACTGCATTACAAGAGATATGCTTCCAGCAGTACCTATATCATAGGTGAGCCTACCAGGCTTGGGGCCGTCAAGCCTTATAACGACCTCAGTAGAACCTATTCGGAGGCCCTCGATTGACCCTCCAAAAATCATCTGTAGAATCTTTAGAGAAGAAAGGTGTTGGGGCCTTAGACCCGGATTGGGTCTATTGGCCCGGATATTAACTACCCTAACGGTTTTACCAGTTGCTGCAGCCAACGCCGCCGAATACCTAAGTATCTGTCCACCGCCTTCTCCAAAAGCCCCATCTATCAGGATCATTTTATACGTACAATCCTCTTCCTACCCATTATCTCCCAATACTCGACGTTTACACCAGGCTCCAACTTCTCCCGGAGCTTCTCATCCTCCGGCATCTCAGTCTCGAAAGTCTCGTATGTCTCCAGGTCCATGAGCTGCACCGTATCCATGATAGCCACAACCTGCGCGCTTCTCTTATTGATTATCGGTATCTCAATATGGGTATCCACGGGGCCTACTAGGCTCCTCTTCACGCCGTCGAATAGCCCTATTGCAACGACCCTAGCCTTAGCTGACCCATGTTTCCCTGGCTTCGACTTCTCTATAGAGACTACCTTACATGGCTCGCCATCTATAATGACGAGATTACCTGGTTTAAGGGAACCTAATTCACCTGGTCTAGTGCTCAACAACATCACCTCTCTATATATAAAGTAAACTACTATTATATGAAATTATTAAACCCATAATTAATTAGTCCAGTTAGATGATAATTTATTGTGTTGAGGTGTTGGGAAGGGATTGCCATGCAGATAAAAACTGCTGGAATGGTTGTAGATGAAAAGAATCCTAGAAGCCCATACATAGCCTCGGATATAATAAACGACCTTCTCTCCAACAATATCGATGTAGTCGTATATCCCCCCACCAAGTTTACCGATAATAATGTAAGGCTGGTGGATAGCATTCAAGACGTCACTGGAGACATAGTGTTCTCTGTGGGTGGAGATGGGACAATTCTAAGGACATTTCTCTTCCTAAAAGACAAGGATACCCCTGTTATGGGGATTGGCCTTGGCGAAAAAAACTTCCTCTCATCTGTTACATGGGAGAACTATAAAATTGGGGTACAGAGGATATTGGATGGAAAAGTGTATATAAAGCAAGAGATGAGGTTGGATGTCGAGATAGAGGGTTATAATAAGCTTAGCTTACCCCCGATTCTCAATGACGCTGTATTGGCTACGGCCACCTTAGGCAAGACTATATATGCCTATGTAGCCCTCCTAGAGGATGAGGGAGAAATAGATCTATGGAGTGGAAAATGCGATGGAGTAATAATATCCACGCCCATTGGATCCACGGCATATTCATATGCCGCGGGCGGCCCAGTTATAGACACTGACTTGGAGAGTATCGTCGTAACTCCCTTGCTGCCAGTGGATAGGAAGCCCATTATAGTAATGAAGCCGGAGAGAAAGCTGGTTATATGGGCTTCTAGAAAGAGGAATAAACCAATACTTGTTTTAGATGGGCAGATAAAGATAGGGTTGGACTGGGAGGATAAAGTAGTTATAAAGAAGTCTGAGAACTATGCGAACTTCGTCGTGATAGATAAAAGGATGAGTATTTCGAGGATGGTAAAGGCGTCGAGATGAAGAAGATCTATATCATAGATACAACGGCATTGATATCCTGGCGTCTACCAACTGGAGAGACTGTTGTCACCTGCCCCCATGCAGTATCAGAAGCTAAAGGAGAGTTGACGGAAGCTATAATAGAGGCATATTTACACACTGGAAAACTAGATATTCAAGAGCCTGAGGATGCTTATATTAAGGAGGCTGTAGAAGCCGCTAAGGAAACAGGTGATTTGACCAGGCTTTCTGAGACGGATATCCATGTCATCGCCCTAGCGATAAAATATTTGGAGGAGGGTTATACGCCGATAGTCGTCACAGACGACTATTCAATACAGAATATACTGAATACCTTAGGAATAGAGTATACGAGTTATTATAGAAGAATTAGAACCCCGATAAAATGGGTAATGATATGTAAACAATGTGGAAAAACCTATCCCCCAGAAACCACGCTAGAGAAATGCGGGGAATGCGGTGGAGAAATCGTGAGGAGAAAAGCTAGATCCTCGGATAACTGACTATTGGTATATTAGGATATACTGCTGGAGAATACTTTCACTAAACCGGCTCACCCCATGCCGATGATAATTCTAATAAAAATATAGTGCTTAGGATAATAATAGTGATGATGACCGTTAGAAAAAGCGTGTTTAAAGACCCGAATAAACTGTCTTTGTCATATATACCCCAGAGGATCCCGCATAGGGAGACTAAGCTACAGCAACTAAAGGACTATTTCGATGGGGTCCTCAACGGGGAGATAAACTATGAGCATGTATTTATAATTGGAAACTCGGGTACGGGTAAGACGCTTGTAGCCCGTCATCTAGAGAGATATGTGAGAGATAAAGCAGGGAATAAGGTTATACCGATATATGTAAACTGTAGGCTTGAGAGGAGTCCAGGCAATATAATTAGGAAAATGATAAATAGCGTGACGATGAACACCGTGTCCAGGGGATACTCTCTTGAAGAGATATATAACGCCTTCCTAAGACACTTGTCAGATGGAGATATTAAGGCTCTCCTAATCCTGGATGACTCAGACCATCTCTTTGACAACCACAAGGACTTCATATATAAGCTTAGTAGGGCGGAGGAGGCTTCTCCCGAGTTCATGAGCAGGCTCTCACTATTGTTTATAGTCCATAGAGACGATATCTTCAGCAAATTGGATCCATGGACATCCGCAGGTCTACATAAGAACGTGGTTTATTTCGAGGACTATACCTATAATGAGCTGCTTGACATCCTTGTAATACGTAGTCAAGAGGCGTTTTACGAGGAATCCATATTATTTGAGACGCTTCAAGTCGCTGCGGATACGGCTACAGCCTATAACTTCAACGCTAGATACGCCATTGAACTACTATATAAAGCGGGGCTTATAGCCGATAGACGGAGGGAGAAGATCGTTAAACCCGAGCATGTCCGGCTAGCAAGGAATGAGACACCGCCTTCATTCTCACTTGAGGAGCTGAAGGGGCTTCAGCTACATGAGAAGATACTCCTGTACTCGATAGCCGAGTTATTATCCTCAAGCGGCAGATCTTTTGTAACCACAGGCGAAGTTGAGAAGAGATATAGAGAAAATGCGGTTTATTTCCATGTTAAACCAGTGGGGCATACATGGCTTTGGAAAATGATAAATGTATTATCGACATTTGGACTAATATCTAAAAGGCGTTCGGGCGCTGGCCAGAGGGGAAAAACCACCTTAATCGGCCTACCCTCCTTCCCAGCAAACTTGCTTATAAAGAGTCTCCTAGAGATGATACGAGATGAGAGGAGGGCAGAGGTCTGATCCTCCATTGGAGATGGAGAAGGTTTTTTATTCTAGACCCGCTATACGCATACTTTTCCATTTAATAGAAAATGGTATGGAGACGGAGACGAGGTTGATGCATGTCTCCAGATCAAACCATAAAAACTTCAATAGGCATATCAATAGACTCTCCTCAATGGGGCTGGTGGAGAAGAAGAGGCTTGGGAGGATAGTAGTTATAAGGCTTAGAGAAGATTCCGAGGCGCTTGATAAGATTATAAACACATATAAAATCTGGAAAGAGAGTGATAAGTAATAGATTTTAGTGTAATGCTTGGTCTAGCATGGTTCTCTGTGTATCATAATAACGCTTTACAACATCTTCTCTAGACATACATGTACTGCATATACATGACCCGGCATCCCTTTTACATACATCTTTATAACTACACTCGTCACACTCAACATCCATACCACATATGAAACAGCGTATATCGGGGACGAGAATCAACCCCATTTTAATAAGTATTCTATTCATAGCATCTAAAGCCGACTTATCAGATACGACAAAACCCTGTTGCCTAACATAACGGACTCCCTTAATCCCAACTATCTCCTTAAACCGATCCCCAAGTCTACGGGGAATCTGGAAAGGCACTCCATATCTTATCTTCATATACTGAACCATTTTTCAAACCACCTTACCACGTGACCCCATATCCACCTTTTTTACATAACTTAGTGAGACTGGGATATTCATCCTCCTTAAGATAGCCACATACATATGGAAAGACCTCCAAAACAAATTTCCTATATGAACAGTGCAGCCTACCCTTTAGATACGTGTTGTAAAGGTTGTTTAACTCCTCCCTAGCACCCCTATTTAATATGAAGAGGCGTAGCCTATACTGGGGGATACGTCCATCATATATTGCACCAGCCCTATTAGCGGAGTAGATAAGCCATGGAAGCAGCATATTAATGTATCTGAAGAGTGAGAAATACCTCTTTTTATTCATTCTACCAAATAGTATATCGAGTTTGGACCATTCCCCTAACAACCTTATCTTTTCCTCTAGAGAGATTGAGCCGCTTCTAAGTATCATATCGAAGTATGCATAGAAGACGTCCTCTATCTGGCTGGAGTTGGAGTTAAGCAGATTCCTTATCTCTGTTATTGAGAGGCTGCTTGATAACCTCTTCATCAAGATATCGAAGGGAAGGTTTTCCATAGGCGTTGAAACAAACTCTATATCTACTCCTGCAGCCGCTTCCTGAAGAAGATTGACCGCCAGCCGTGCATCTCCTCTTGAAGATCTAATTATCTTATCGATGATCTCATCGGAGATAGACAAGCCTTCAGAGGCTATGATCCTCCTTAAGAGGATCGAGATCTGCCTAGGTGTAAGAGGTTTAAACTCAATTACTTTAAAACTCTTCAACAATTCCTTATGTGAAGAAGGATCAGGTACGTTGGCCGCTGCAATTATAGGCACCTCCTTCTTAGAAGCTATGTCAAGAACAGCTTTCAACCCGCCTGTGTCAGCCTTAGGATCTATACCGTCGATCTCATCGAAGAATATGAGGATATTACGTCTAACACCTCCTGAAGTGAATGAATCCAGTGTATTTGACTGCGTTAGATGCCCGACCTTGGCATATATACTCTGTGCAGTTCTATAGTCGCTCGCATTCAACTCAACAACATGAAAACTAAGTTCATTAGCCAACGCATAAACAGCGGTGGTTTTCCCAATCCCAGGGGGGCCAGTCAACAATACGCCTGGATTGTCCCTAATCCCTCTCTGCCAATCCACAATCCATTTTAAAAGCTCCCTTTTAGCCTCTTCATTACCCACAATCTCATTTAGGACCCTAGGCCTATACTTCTCCGTCCACAACATTTTCATCCAGTCCCTTTAAATGCCCCGGCTAACTCAGCCAGCATAGCGGTTAACTGAACCTCTTCATATGCCCCCTCAGTCATCCTAAAATCATATTTAGCTAGGATCTCTGCTGTCTTTGGATTAAGGAGATTTTTCATCATAAGCTCATTTAATATAAGCTTTATAACCTCCTGACCATCTACTCCTGAAACAGCCTTAAACTCAAACAGTTTATCCACAGCCTCCTTGAACTCACCCAGCCTCAGCCTCTCTATAATACCAGCTATTACGCCTGGCGTGACTTTACCCACTATTTCATCTACATCCCTTACCTTAGGCTTTCCACCAGACACGTTTACTACCGACTGGAGAAGATTAATGGCCCTCCTAAGATCCCCTGCCGAGACCTCATATATTCTCTCTAAGACATCATCTGCACAATCGACTTTCTCATTTTCACAGATAGACTTGAGATATTTAATAGCCAATTCCCTTGGGATACGTTTAAATTTAAACGTTGCACATCTACTTTGAATCGGGCTAATTATTCGAGTCAAATAGTTACATATAAGTATGAATCGCGTGGTCCTAGAGTATATCTCCATGATCCTTCTTAAGGCGGTCTGGGCCTCAGATGTCATCATATCCGCTTCATCAAGTATAACAAGCTTAAAAGGAACCTCTTTAGTAGGCGTGAAATACTGTGAAAACACCTTAACCTTCTCCCTAATTACATTAATCCCCCTTTCATCCGAGGCATTCAACTCCAGGGTATACTCCCTCCACTTGTCTCCATATAACATTCTAGCGATAACAAGTGCAAGAGTAGTTTTACCAGTGCCAGGTGGCCCAGCAAACAGGAGGTGTGGCATCTCCTGTATATTATTCATAATATTTTTAAGGCTGGCCACCACCTCCTCCTGATCCACAACCTCTTCCAAAGTCTTTGGGCGATACTTCTCAACCCATAGTGTATCTATCCTAGAAAAGCTCATCTTTATAAACACCCCATATATTAACACTACCCAGTTACATTAAAAATTATTGAATGTGGTTATAATAGTATTTATGAAGAGAGTATGAGAATCGGTATTTCAGATCCAGAAATAGCATTATTAGATGCTGTGAAGAAGTTTGAGAAGATAAATATGAAGACGATAGATAATTTACCGCCTATTAGATGTGCATCTACAGTCGTTTCTAGGAAGGGTAGGGGGGAGGATGTAAGGCTCCCCGTATGGCTTGCTGAATATTTGATTGAGAGGGGTAAGGTCAATATCTCGGAATCCTCGATAAAAATACTGACGCAGAACCTTTGGAGGGAGTTGGCTCAACCCGCTTCAAGGGCGAGTATAGCTAAGATAGATCCCCGTTTCTATACTATTGTACATATATATGGCTTGATTTTGAAGAAGGGAGGAGTCATAGGTTCTAGACCGATGGCTAATAGGGATGATATCAGAGCCGCTATAAACAAGAGGAAGGAGGTTATAAGTAAACTGAGCAATATTGATCTTGGGATAATGGAGGATAGGCTTACTTTTGAGGAGAAGATCCTCCTAAATAAGCTTAGAACCGTTAATAGGGAGTGGGATAAGATTATTGGAGTAGATTAGTATGACAGAGGAATTATCTCTAGAGGCCCGTATACTAAAGTTCTTCAAGGAATTTAGGGATGAGCATGATAGACTAAAGTATGTCGAGATGATAAACGCTTTACCCGCGTTGGAGGATAAGGTTGTAAAGATCGATTTCAATGATTTGTTCTATTACGAGAGGGAGTTGGCTCAGGAGCTTACTGAGAATCCGTTTGAGTTCATAGATGCCGCGAAGACCGCTGTTATAGAGGTTTTAAAGGTAGAGAGGCCGCTGGATGTAATGCATATCAGTAAGGACCATATATATGTGGCGGTCTCGGGAGAAGAACCCGGTTATCCTGTGAAGCTTAGAAGCATATCCTCGAAATACATTGGGAAATTGATTACTGTACAGGGGCTGTTGGTTAAGGTTACCCAGATTTTCAGCGTCCCAGTCAGGGCAGTCTATGAATGTAATGCATGTGGAGCGGAGATAGTCGTTGAAAGAAGAAATATATCCGAAAAGATGGGTAAACCATCTTGTCCAGAGCATAGGAGAGCATCCTGTAAACTCGTCAAGGAAAAGACTCTATTCACAGATATACAATATGCCAGGATACAGGAGAGGCCTGATGAACTGCCTCCAGGCCAGATACCCAGGTTTATAGACGTTATATTCGAAAAACCGATGGTGGACAAGGCCTATCCAGGGGACTTCGTCAAGGTAATTGGAGTACTGGATATCAGGCAGAGACAGCGTAGAGACAGGCTTGAATACGACTTTATCCTCGTTGGAAACTATGTAGAGAGCCGTGAGAAGGAGGCGTTTGAAGTCGTAATCACTAGAGAAGAGGAGGAAGAGATTAAGAGAGTGGCGAGGGAACCCGGTTTCTATGATAAGCTGATAAGAAGTTTTGCCCCCAGCATATATGGCTATAATGAGATTAAAGAGGCATTATTACTAAGCCTAATAGGTGGAGAGGATAAGGAGCTGAGAGATGGGACAAAGATCAGGGGGAAGATACATATTCTGTTAGTTGGAGACCCTGGTCTAGCCAAGAGCCAATTACTTAAATACGCTGCATACATAGCTCCAAAAGGCATATACACCAGTGGCCGCGGCTCAACAGCAGCAGGGTTAACAGCTGCCGTTATTAAAGAGCCTGGTGGAGGAATGAGTCTGGAGGCGGGGGCAGTTGTCCTAGCTGACATGGGAGTATGTGCCATAGATGAGATAGATAAGATGAGGAATGAGGATAGAGTTGCCCTACACGAGGCAATGGAGCAGATGACGGTATCGATCTCGAAAGGAGGAATAATAGCGACTCTAAACGCCAGGACGACTATAATAGCTGCTGCGAATCCCGTCGACGGCATATTTAATCCATATAAGCCTCTAGTAGCCAATATAAACCTGCCTGTAACCCTGATATCCAGGTTTGACTTGATACATACAATTAGAGACGAGTTGAGTGAAGAGAGAGATAGGAGGCTAACGGAGCACATGATCCTGGCTAGAGAAAGCGATATACCATATGAAGATACGTTTGACACGATGTTTATGAGGAAGTTCATTGCATACGCTAGGAGACTTAATGTTAAGATGACTAGGGAGGCATCTGACCTACTACAGGAATATTTTATAAATATGAGGAGACAAGCCAGTATGACTGAGGACGTAAGTTCAATCCCGATTACACCCAGGCAGTTTGAAGCTCTTATTAGACTGGCTGAGGCGAGTGCAAGGGCGCATCTAAGGACAAAGGTTACAGAGGAAGATGCACGGATAGCTATCAATCAGATGAACCTGTATCTGAGGCAGGCCGCTATGGATATGACGACTAAGCAGGTAGACGTCACCCAGATTATGACAGGAACCCCCGCTAGAAAGGCTTCTAAGACGTCTACAATATTGAGCGTCATCAGGGATCTAGTGAATGAAAACAATGGAGAAGCCGTTAATGAAGAGGATATAGTGGATAATGTGATTAGGAAGACGCATATTAAGAATAGGGATGAGATCCTTGAGATAATTGATAAGCTTAAGCAGAATGGCGTAATATATGAACCTATGCCTGGGTTTTATAAACCAGTACATTCTAAATAATGGTTCTATAGTATTAGAATATTGAATGCAGATGAAGATAAGAGACCTGCCCCTTCCCAAACACATTATAGAGCATCTGGAGAATCTTGGATATAGTGAACTATATCCACCGCAGAAACTAGCTGTGGAAAAAGGCTTGTTCTCAAATAAAAACATGGTTATAGCCACTCCAACAGCCAGTGGAAAAACCTTCATAGCGATATTGGCTGCGATACATCAGCTCCTAGTCGATAGAGGGTCAAAAATCATATATCTAGTTCCTCTAAAGGCATTAGCCAGTGAGAAGTATAGGGAGTTCAGCGAGGTATTTAAAATACCAATTTCAAATAGGAGGGTCAGGATATCAATAGCCACAGGAGACTATGATACACCCGGTGAGGAGCTCAAATATGCCGATATAATTATAGCCACTAATGAGAGGATGGACTCCATCCTGAGACACTCTCCATCGTGGATAAATAAGATTAGGCTTGTAATAGCGGATGAAGGACATTTAATCGGTGTCTCAGACAGGGGACCTGTGCTTGAATCCCTCTTGACCAGGCTGAAGATAGAGTTTAGAGATATTAGGATAATTGTTTTAAGCGCTACGATAAGTAATAAAGGCGATTTCAAACAGTGGCTTAAGGCAAATGTAATCTACTCCGACTGGAGGCCCGTTCCACTCCGTGAGGGAGTGATATATGACCACATGGTGGTCTATTCAGACTATTCCGAAAAGGAGTTTCCCCGATATACAGGAGACCCTATACTTGATAATGCCTATAAAACTGTAGAGGAGGGAGGACAGGTTATTATATTCACTCAAACTAGGAGAGAAGCGGTTGGGAAAGCCAAGAAATACTCTGAGTTCATGAGACATAGGACGAGTATCTTTGACGAGGAGGAGAAGAAAGTTTTGGAAGAGGCTTCTAGACAGATTCTGGAGAGAGGAGAGGTTACTGACCTAAGTAAGACTCTCTCAAACGTATTAAAGTCGGGGGTTGCATTCCATCATGCTGGATTAAGCCCCACCCATAGGGAAATCGTGGAGGATCTTTTTAGAAGGGGATATATTAAGCTATTAACCGCTACACCTACACTGGCGGCGGGAGTAAACTTGCCTAGTAGGAAGGTCATTATAACCTATACAAGTAGAAGAGGGTTTGGAGGGTATCAGGAAGATATATCTGTGTTTGAATATAAGCAGATGGCGGGTAGAGCTGGGAGGCCTCAGTATGATGAGAGTGGAGAAGCACTGCTCTACTCTAGATATGAGAATCTCGTTGAGATACTTATAGAGACATATTTAAAGGGTGAGCCAGAACCACTTGTCTCACATCTACTCGAGGGAGAGAATTTGGAGAGCCAGCTCCTAGGGCTGGCGGCTACCTATAGGAAGATAGGCTCTGAACAAATAAGCAACTTCCTATTCAACACCCTATGTAGTATCCAGGAGCCTGAGAGGAGAATCATGATGAGAGGCCAGAGGGCTCTAGAGACCCTTATCGATGGAGGATTAATGATCTATAATAGAGATAGGGATATATTTAGACCTACGGCCCTTGGCCAGAGGACGGCTGAATTATATATTCTACCATCAACCGCAATATATCTAAAGGATGTAGTGATTAGGAATAGGAATATTGAGAAGCCTCCTGAGCCACTATTACTCCTATATTATATAAGTAAGACACATGACATGGGTGTCCTAAACGTCAGGAAGAAGGAGCAGGAGAATATCATTAGGGAGCTGGAGACTAGATACATGGATGTATTGGGAGATTATCTACATGGATTGATAGAGAACTATATGCTATACTATGATGAGAGGGAGATGTCTGCATGGAAGATCGCCTTTGTACTGAGGGATTGGATAGAGGAGAAGAGTGAAAACGATATCCTAAGGAACTGGGGAGTGGAACCGGGAGACCTCTATATTATCAGGAGTAATGCAGAATGGCTATGCTATGCTGCTAGAGAAATCTCGAGGCTATTCAAAAACACCTTGTATGAAAAGGAGTATACTAAGTTGGTTCTCCGCGTGAGACATGGTGTTAAGGAGGAGCTTCTACCCCTTGTCGAGATACCTGGTATAGGGAGGAGAAGGGCTAGGGCACTGTATATCCATGGCTATAAACGGTTAGCCGACTTCAGGAATGCGAGAGAGGAGGAGTTGATTAGTATCCCGGGTATAGGTAAGGGATTGGCGAAGAAACTTATTGAGGAGGCCAGAGGCCCATAGACTCTATCCGAGAAAGGAGTTTTAGAAGACGGGTCTCAGCCGCCTTAACATAGATCTCTAGGCTCATCGCCTCTTCAATATCCTTCTCAGACAAGTATCTAGAGAGATACTTGTTCCCCAACAGCATTTTAACAGCCTTATCCCTAGTAACTCCTCCTGTCAGGAATATCTTCCTAAGCTCTTCATGGACACGCTGCCTATCAGCCCCCTTTAGAGCAGCCTTCTGAAGAATCAGGTCGCTGTATATATAGGGTTCCTGCCTCCTAATGTTCTCCAACGCCCTCTCCCTATTGATAACCATGTCCTCAACCACCTTCTTCATAGTCTTCAACTGCTCGTCTAGTAATAGGAATAGCTCTGGCACCATGCATCTCTCGAAGGAGCTGTTAGTCAAGTCACGCTCATGCTCAAGAACGATGTTCTCCAATATGCCTACAGCATATCCACGTATGACCTTGGCTAGGCCGCACACCCGCTCACTACCAATGGGATTCTTTTTATGCGGCATAACCGATGAACCTACCTGACTCTTTCCAAAGGGCTCGAAAACCTCCTCGATCTCACTCCTCTGAAGATTCCTAATCTCCCTGCCCAACTGATCTAGTATGCTTGAAAGACTCACGAGAGCTAGTAGGTAGGAGGCTAACCGGTCTCTAGGAAGAACCTGGGTATAGAAAGTGGCTTCACCAAGACCCAAGCTCTTCATTAAACTGGATTCAGCGGCATCGCCCTTTGGATAGAGCTCGACCTGAGAACCTACCGCACCTCCAAGCTTCCCGACACTGACATAATTAAACATTTTATTAATTATATTAAAGAACCTGACCAGCTCATCTATAAATAAGCCTAGTTTAAACCCATATGTAACTGGTATAGCCGCTCTACCATGGGTTCTACCCAATATTGGAGTCGCCTTTTCCTCCAAAGCCCTCTTAATCAACACCTCAATAAGGACCTTCAGCCTCTCCATAATAATTTGATGAGCATCCCTGATCTGGAGGGCCAGAACCGTATCTAGTATGTCATTTGACGTCGCTCCAACATGGATATACCGACCATATTCACCCGCCTTCTCAGACAAGGCCATTACAACAGCCATAGTCTCATGTCTAGTAACCTCCTCCCACCTAGTTACGTCATCTATAGAAACCTTCTCAAAAGCCTTCCAAATCTTATCCAGAGGAATCTTATCTTTAATAATACCGTTTTCCACCAATGACTTGAGAAGGTTAAACTCTACAATCTTCATATATTTAAGCCAAGTATCCTTGTCAAATACCTTCCTCATCTCATCAGAGCCATATCTATAGCTTATAGGATGGATACCCTTCCCCACCATCGACACCATCTAGAATCTATTTCTAATACCTTTAATAACCACAAAAAATAAGTTAAAACTTGGATAATAAAAATGAGATACCTACTTACATGGGAAAAGCTGGATAAAGACCTTGAGAAGAAGATTTATAGGGAGTTTAGGGTAGAGCCACATATACACAGGGAGGGTATATATACACTCTATACTGAAAAGCCTCCCACTGAAGATGGCAGTGGGATATTAATAGGGGTTAAAACATATCGAGGCAGAGAGATGGTGAGAAGCTTCTCAGATGGGGATTATAAAGAGATAGATGAGATGTTAGACGGTCGATACGTATATATAGACTTCTCCAGAGAGGCTATCTATAGAGATCCACTAGGGTTAAAGACAGCTTATATTGGGGTAAATGGTATAGCAAGCGATAAGAGGCTACTATGGATTCTTGGAAATAGAACACCTTATTCAATTCCCCCCAACTACATATGGAGCGTAAGAAGAGGAGGTAATTTGGTGCCGGTGGAGAAGCTTGTTAGCTTTCCATCCTCTCCAGAATATAATGTAGATATAGAGGAGCATGCTAGGGAAATGGGTAGATATCTATTGTATAGAATGAGAAAAATCGCTGAACATGTAAAACAGGGTGAAAAAAAGGTTTACATAGCGTTTTCAGGTGGCGTAGACAGTAGCTTGACATATGTTCTTGCTGAAAAAACAGGTCTCAAACCTATCCCTGTAACGGTCTGTAAAAAGGGTGCGTATGATGAAAAAGCCTCAATGGAATCAGCTGAATTACTAGGCGCCGCTGACAATCACATAATCATGTATCTGGATGAGAGGATACTGGATGAGGATATTAGGAAGATAGTGGGTATAGTGGAGGATTCTAATTTAATGCAGATATCATTATCCATCCCCCTATATGTATTGGCCGAGGAAGTTGCGGGAGGAAACGTCCTTCTAATGGGTCAGGGAAGCGACGAACTATTTGGTGGCTATCAGAAATACATTGACATATATAGGGAGAAGGGGGTTGAGAATGCTGATAAGGAGATTAGGCTGGATGTACTCATGTCACATAGATTCAACTTTAGTAGGGAGGATAAGATAGCTAGTGAGTATGGTATGGATCTATGGTATCCATTGATAAGCCCAGGCATAGTATATTACGTGTTTGGTAAACCACTGAGCTTTAAAATAAAGGGTTTGGGGGATGAGACTAGGAAGTGGTTAATAAGAAAGATAGCCGAGTATATCGGGCTCCCCCATGAAATCATATATAGGAAAAAGAAGGCCATGCAATATAGTTCAAAGAGCCAAGATATGCTTGTTAAGACACTTGGTAGGAAAAAAGTGTCAAAGACACTTTATCATTTTTATTTAGATATTGTTATGTCGTATTTTAACGAGTGGGGTGATTAAAATAGGGAAGTGGATAGTTACCTCTGCATGGCCATATGCCCATGGCGTCCCCCACCTAGGTAATTTAATAGGATCCCTATTATCAGCCGATATATTCACGAGATACCTTAGGATAAAGGGTGAAGACGCTATTTTAGTATCGGGCTCAGACGAGCACGGGACACCGATTGAGGTAAAGGCCTTGCAGATGGGGAGGGATCCAAAGGATTTGACTGACGAGATCCATAGTAAGATAGTTAATATGCTCGAGGGCTTCAACATTAAGTTTGATAATTATACTCGGACACATAACGATGTACACATTAAATTTGTCCAAGACTTTTACATGAAGATATTTGAAAATGGCCATATATTCAAGAAGAAGGATAAGATGCTTTATTGTGAACACGATAAACTATTTCTTCCAGATAGATTTGTTGTTGGAACTTGTCCACACTGTGGATATGAACATGCTAGGGGAGACCAGTGTGAGAACTGTGGAAAGCTTCTGACACCCCTAGAGCTTGTAGAGCCGAAATGTATTGTATGTGGCGAAGAACCGGTTGTAAGGGAGACTACACACTTCTATTTCGACTTACCGGCTTTTGAAGAGAGGCTTAGGAAGATGATATCTGAGTCGGAGACACTTACTGAAAACGCTAAAAACTTTAGCCTCAACATGATAAAAGAAGGGCTGAGGCCCCGTTCAATAACACGTAATAATAAGTGGGGAATACCTGCACCTTTCCCAGGAGCCGAGGATCTTACTATTTATGTCTGGTTTGAAGCCGTATTAGGTTATGTATCCGCTGTGAAGGAATACTTCATTAAAAAAGAAGGGGATCAGGATAAGTGGAAGGAATGGTGGTTTGATAAGGATACGAATGTAGCCTTCTTCATTGGAAAGGATAATATCCCGTTCCACACGATAATATTCCCAGCTCTTTTGATGGCGACCGGAGACCCATATACATTTAAATTCTATATTGGTGCCACGGAATACCTTAACTTTGAGGGGAAGAAGTTTTCAAAGACGCATAAGATTGGAATCTGGTGTGATGAGGCTCTTAAACTCCTACCCCCCGACTACTGGAGATATACCTTAGTGTATCTTAGGCCGGAGACCAGGGACTCTAGTTTTACGTGGGAGGCCCTTGACTATGCTGTGAATGAGGAGCTTAATAATCATTTTGGAAACCTTGTCCAGAGGCTGTTAACACTGATAAAGAAATATTATGGGGGTAGGCTTCAGAAGGCTGATGTAAAGACAGGTGATCAGAAAGAGGTTATAAAGACACTGGATGAGGTTAGTAGGAAGGTTGATAGGTTCTATATGGATATGAGGTTTCAGAAGGTGCTTCCAGAGGTTATGAGGCTGGTTAAGAGAGCAAATGCCTTGATCAACAAGGAGAGGCCTTGGGAAAAGGCTAAGGAAAACCCTGATCTAGCCCATTCAACCCTATATACGATATATAGGGCTGTGAAAGCGGCTACAATAATGCTATACCCGATAATACCTGAGTCCTCGAGGAAGATACTCGGGTATCTCGGGGAAAACGATGAGGAGGTCTCTTGGAACGCGATGTATGAAGAACCTGAGGCGGTTGTTATAGACCCTGGTTTCAAGCCGCCGTTTAATAGGATAAATATAGAGGATATTAAGAATAAATTAAGGTTATTAAGAGGTGATGTTATGGAGAGAATCGATATAGGATATCTTTCTAAGATAGATATGAGGATAGGCACTGTTGAGAAGGCTGAGAAGAAAGTTGGCTCAAAGAAGATACTTAGGATAAGTGTTGACATAGGAAAAAGGAAGATAAAGGTCTTAGCAGGATTAGCGCCATACTATAAACCAGATGAGCTTGTGGGTAAGAAGGTTGTTGTAATCACAAACATGAAGCCGAAGAAGATCATCGACGAGACCTCAGACGCGATGTTACTAGCGGCGATAGATGATAAGGGTAGGGTCAGGCTACTCACCCCAGATGGAGATATAGATAATGGTGCTAAGGTTGGCTAGTGTCTATAATGTTTAAGGCAGATCTACATATCCACACCATATATTCCCTAGACAGTGTCATCGAGCCTTCCCTATTGATAAAAGCCTCGAAAAAAGTAGGGTTAAAAGCCATCGCTATAACTGAGCATGATACTATCGAAGGAGCCATAAAAATACTTCGTGACTATCGGGATCCAGATCTAATAATTATTCCCGGGGTAGAGTTCACTCTATGGGAAGGGCATTTAATAGGCTTGAATATAATGAAGATGCCTCCTAAGCGTCTAGGCCTATCAGAGCTGATAGAGTTTATCCATGGAGAAGGGGGGATAGCCGTCATCGCCCATCCATTTGACATAATAAGGGGCTTTAAGAAGATAGAGGAGAATATAAGACATGTCGATGCAGTTGAAGTGGCTAATGCATCAGACCTGAGGCTTAAGAAGAATATGGAGAAGGCTATGAAGCTATGTGAAGAAAATGACAGGGGATATACAGCTGGGAGCGATGCCCATGTTATAGAGGCCCTTGGCCAGACATATCTTTATTGCGATGAGGAACTTGAAAATATAGACGATATTATTGAATATGTTTTGAAAAGACGGTTTAAGATACATGCAGGGAAAACGCCTCTACACTCGAGGCTGAAGAAATATCTGAAGCGATTCTAGCCTTCAACCAAGTAGTGTGTGCATCCACTACCTCGACAAGCTTGACATCACCTATATTACCGTCATCTACGACAACTATCTTATATGCATAGTTTCTAGCCATAAACGTCCCATTCTTACCCCTCTCGTTAACAAGAACCGGGCCTCGCCATCCAAGCCACATCCTATTCCTCCTAAGTAGGATTGAGTCGACGAAATTAGATACCTCTACACTCCTCCTCTTAATAACCTCAGTAGGCACTTTATCCATGTATTTAGCGGGTGTATTAGGGCGGGGGAAGAATTTGGATATATTGACGAAGTCAGGTTCAGACTCCTTTAATAAGTCAAGGGTCATCTCAAAATCACTCTCCTCCTCCCCCGGATGCCCTATGATAACGTCGGTTGAGAACGAGAAACGCGGATCCACTTCCCTACGGATCCTCTTAACAGACTCGATATACTCCTCCACTCCATGGCTCCTATTCATAATCTTCAATAACCGCTCGCTACCAGTCTGCACAGGAATATGTAGGAAATAGTAGAACCTATCCGTCGAAGTGAATAACTCAATCAACTCATCCAGCCATTTATAAACCCATCTAGGATTAGCCATACCTATTCTAACGATGAAACTTCCCTCGATACTAGCCACCATCCTCAGCAAGTCAATCATATTACGTCGAGGCCTAAGATCATATCCATATGCACCTAAATCAGAAGAGGTCAGGTGAATCTCTCTCACGCCCTTCTTAACGAGGTTTCTAATGAGGCATTCCAAGTCCTCCAGTGGAATACTCTTCACAACACCCCTAGCGAACCACGTTCCGCAGAAACTACATTTGTCAAGGCATCCAGAGGAGACTCCAATAGGCATCGTAATCGGGGTCTCACGTATATGTAGGTCATGGGGAACCCTCCCGCCATTCCCAGGATGGCTCTTAGACGATGCCCCTATAATAGACTCAACTACATCCACAATCCCAGGGCCTACTGAGGGGCCTGTCAAGCCCGCGAACCGTATCTCCCTAGCCAGCCTCTCCTTGTTAATCAGTGGTAGACATCCACTTAAAACCAGTCTCTTATCGGGATACCTTCTATTTAGAAACTTTAGGTAGTCGATTATCCTATCCTCAGTCTGCTTCTTAACACCACATGTGTTAACTATAATTATATCCGACTCATTAAGACTGTCCACTATGGAGTATCCACTCTCCCTAAGGTAATGCTCCATGACTATAGCCTCGAATTTATTCAGTGGACAGCCAAATGTCCTGATGTATATCCTCATCTCCATATCACAGATTCATCAACGATGTTATAAAGATTTCCATGAAGACTACTCCTCTTTTTCCAGGAGCCATCTATAAGTCGGTGCCATCGTCTTAGGCCTAGACCCATATGCCTCGTCCACCCTACCAATCTTGGTATTATGTGGAGAGGATCTAACTGTATCGGGATCTGAATATGCCTCTTCAATTATCGCCTTCAAGGCATCTGCATACCTATCCAAATCACTTTTTGAGACGGACTCCGTGGGCTCAATCATGAAGGCCTCCTTCACGATAAGTGGGAAATATATGGTTGGCGGATGCAGTCCATAGTCCAGTAGCCTCTTTGCCACGTCTTTGGCAGTTACCCCAGTATCCTCCTTCAAAGGCTCAAGGCTTATAACGAACTCATGCTTCCTAAAAACACCTTTTGAATATGGCAGGGACACACCCCTGAGGTCCTTTATCCTCCACAGTAGATAATTGGAGTTTAGGACGGCTTGTTCAGAGGCTTTTCTAATCCCCTCACCACCATTTAGGAGGATATAGCAGTAAGCCCTTAGGAGAACAGATATGTTCCCATAATATCCATGTACTTTTCCAATACTATTCTTCAGATCCCAGTTTAGGAAATACATTCCATCCTCATGATCGATGTATGGTATGGGTAGAAACTCCTTGAGATATGATTTTACTCCAACAGGGCCTGAGCCGGGGCCGCCTCCCCCATGTGGCGTGCCAAACGACTTATGCAGGTTAAGATGGACAATGTCGAAGCCCATGTCACCAGGCCTAGCCAGACCAGCGATAGCGTTTAAATTCGCCCCGTCATAATACATTAACCCACCTACTTCATGCACCTTCTTAGCTATCTCAACAATATTCTTCTCAAATAAACCAAGTGTATTCGGATTAGTTAGCATCATGCCAGCAGTCTTATCGCTTAAAGCAGCTTCAAGGGCATCCATATCAACCAAGCCATCCGGATCACTGGGTATCTCGATAACCTTAAACCCAGCCATCTTTGCACTAGCGGGATTCGTGCCATGTGCGGAATCAGGGATAAGAATCTCGTCTCTATGCGACTCACCATGCACTTCATGATACTTCTTGATTATAAGTACACCGACGTATTCTCCATGGGCTCCAGCAGCTGGCTGTAACGTAAAGAAGTCCATACCCGTGATCATAGACAGGTACTTCTTCAGTTCATATAGTATCTCCAACAGGCCCTGTAGAGTCTCCTCAGGCTGGAGGGGATGTATATTCATAAGGCTAGGCTCTGAAGCAAGATAATCACATATTTTGGGATTATATTTCATCGTACAGCTACCTAGGGGATACATCCCTAAGTCCACGGAGAAGTTCATTTGGCTAAGCCTAATAAAGTGTCTGACGACCTCTGGCTCCGATAGATCCGGAATAGAGAGAGTTTTTCTAATATATTTCTCAGGAAGGTATCTAGATGCCTCCTTAACAACGTCTTCAGGTAGAGACGGGTCTATTTTGGAGAGCTCATATATCAATGGCTCATCCCACTTTGCCTGTCTAAACCCAGTCACTAGCCGATCACCTCCTCAATAGAGGATATCAGCCCCTCCAACGCCTGTTGAGAATGGTGTTCATTGAGTGAAACTGTATGGTATCTAGCCAGTACGGCTCCGAATAAAAAGCCTTTATTAATCATATGCCTTAGAAGGCTTTTGGTCTCTATAGGCTTATCCAAGGTGAGTGAGAACTCCCTGAAATAAGGAAGGTTATAAGGCTGTTCAAAGCCATGGGATGCAAGCATCTCATAAAGCATATGTGAATATTTCAATAGCTTCGTCGAAAGCTTAACCAAGCCATTTTTACCAAGTAGAGAAATGTATACAGCTGATGCCACTGCAGTCAACGCCTCATTACTACATATATTTGACGTTGCACGCTCCCTACGTATATGCTGCTCCCTAGTCTGTAGAATCATTGCAAAAGCCCGCTCCCCATCAACTGTCTTCGTCAAGCCGATTATACGCCCAGGCATCTCCCTAATTAGCTTCATATCCCTCCTGACGCCGAAGATGCCTAGTAAAGGGCCTCCGAAGAACAAGGGATTACCTAGGGGCTGCCCCTCCCCAACCACGATATCAGCTCCATAGGCGCTCGGAGGCTTTAGGATAGGCAGAGATAATGGATCTACACCTACTATAAAAAGGCCATTCCTATTATGGACATACTCACCGGCCTCATCCAAATTCTCCATAATATATCCATATATATTGGGATATTCGGCGTATAACCCGGCTATCCTCCTACCTCCATCCACCTTATTTAGGAATGATATATCTATATTTCCTTCTTCATCAAGTGGATACTCCATGTATTCGACGCCTGCTCCCCATAGATACGTCTTCAAAACCATCTTTCTATAATATGGCATGTCCTGGGGAATGAGGACAATATCTCCCTTAGTTGCCCTCACCGAGAGAAGAAGGGCTTCGGCAGCTGCGCTTGACCAGTCGTACATAGAACTGTTTACTACATCCATATCGAGGAGCTCGGCCAATAGACTTTGATACTCGTATAAGGCCTGCATAAGCCCCTGAGAGATCTCAGCCTGATAAGGTGTGTATGAGGTGAGGAACTCCGTCCTCATTAGGATATATTTAACTACAGCAGGTATATAGACTGGCCATACACCTCCCCCGAGAAAAACCTTCTCAGGCGGGAAAAACTGGTTTTTAGAAAGCTTTTCACCAAGGTATCTAGTTAACTCAAATTCATTGAGACGAGGAATATCTAAGGCCTCTTTAAACAAAACTTCCCTGGGAATATCTTTAAAAAGCTCTTCAATTGAGTCGATGCCCAGTAGGGACATCATCTCCATAACTTCATCCTTAGTATTAGGAATAAAGTTCATCGGCAGCCCCTCCTGAAATATTTCTAAAAGATTATTTAAGAAAACATATAATAATAATCTCCATTATAATTTACCTTAATTAACTCATTTAATTATAACGTTAAGTATAGTATAATGGTAATTAAATCATGGATAGTATTGATGAAGGGGTTGTAATGATGATAAGAACCAATAAAATAATCCTGGTAACAATCCTTGTAGCAATGCTTGTAGCGATAGCATCTCTAAATCCAGCGATATACGCCCAGAACTATTCACTGGAGATTAAAGAAACCTACACCATTGAGAAGGACGGTGGAAACCTGTATATGTTCTACGACGTAACTATACACGGCGTCACGACAGGAGTCCCAGATAAGGTAGAGTTCAAGTATCCAAGCGACTTTATAGGAGGCAGGTTCCTCTATGTCAAGGCCTTTACCGACATTAAGGAGAAGAACCTACTCAAGACCACGGTAGTTAGGGGAGATGTAGATACTATAGTGACAGTCTATACCTCTGGATTAGATGTCTCAGAGGATACTGCATCATTCAAGCTCATAGTGTTTATGCCACTAGCAGTATATCAGGAGAAGCCGTTTGAATATGCAATAGACATAATTAAGTATCCAGCTACAAACATCCCGATCGAGAAAGTTACTTTGAAGATTGCTCCTCCACTGAATGCAAAACCAGAGGAGGTGCCACAGGGACTTGAGGTAAGCCAAATAAGCCCGTCGGGAGTCAAGCCCGAGCAGTATGAGATTAAGGCCACCTTCACCCAGGAGAATATCACGTATACTGACCAGGGTCTTCCAGAAGTATATAAGGTTATACTATCAAATAGAGACACTCCTAACAACGTGATACTCCTCCTAAAGGGAACGGAGGATATTACTATAAAGATATATCCAGATGGAGAAGTTAGATACACCTATGTCTATACCTTAAGGAACTATGGATACGACGCCTTAACGACGAAGAGCAAGATCACCATAAAGAAGCCAAGGGGAACACATGATACTTATCCATTATCACTACTAGATAGGGAACTCGAGTCGGAGGATGCTGGTACAATTATATATGTTAACCCACCATACGTGGTCCTTGAGAATATGACGCTACAGTTTAAGATGATATTCTATACCAAGACCAATGTTACCAACACAGGGCTACTTGGAGAAGAGCTCAGGTATGATATACTTGTCAAGCCTACAGTTGACTTCCTCATAGAGGAGGCTAGGATAAAGGTATATGCTCCAGACAACACTATCGTTGAGGAGACTACAGTCTACAACTTCACACGCTTCATGGACGTAAGTCTAGATAATACAGTTAAGGTAAATATGTTTACATCACTATATGAAAACGAGTTTATAGGAATAGCGATCTACTTCCTAATAGCTGCTGGGGGCATAATCAGCGTATATAGGGCATATTATCTACTGGCTTATAGAAGGCTTCCTGAAGAGATGAAGAGATATCTAAGGGAGATGAAGCAGGAGATCAAGCTGATGGAGGAGTTAATCGACTTGGAGGACAGGTATCTCAAGAGGGAGACCAAGAGCAAGGAGTATCTAAAGCGTAGGAGCCAGATAATCAAGGCGCTTAAGAAGGAGATGAAGAAGAAGGAGCACACGAAGAAAGAGCTATCCAAAGTAGCGGAGAGAAACCCGAGGGTTAGAGAAGCCCTAAACCTAATTCAGGACATGGAGGATAAATGGGAGGAGATGAGGAGACTCGAAGAAGACTTCCTCCGTAGGAAGATAACCCCCGATCAGTATACAGAGGAGCGAAGACACTTGCTCACGGAATTCAGGGCATATCTAAAGAAGATAGAGGGGCTGGTATAACCCTCTAAATTACCTTTTATATATCCATCTATCCTAAGGCATATCCCTCCATAAAATTTTAATATATCTCCTATTCAAACAAAGCATATTGAAGAAGAGATAGCCCCGTCGTCTAGCGGCCAAGGATGCCGGCCTTTGGAGCCGGCGACGTGGGTTCAAATCCCACCGGGGCTACCAAACTTTATGGTAGGTAGCTCCTCTTTATAGAGGCGAAAAGAACTAAGCTGATATACTTTCTATACTTCAAATGAACCTTCATAGGCCTCGGCCCGATCTTGAGAGGTTCCTTCAAAAAGCTTCTCTATGTACTCTCTCTCCTCTTCAAGCTGTTGGATATCTCTTCGTGAGTACATTCTCTCCTGGGTACGTATAGCAGAAGAGAGGTTTAGCTGATATATTTTCCTAGTATACCCATTCCACATTGTAAATGGGGGGATATTCCTATATACAAGCCCCATTACATGTGAAAATGCCCCAATAATTTTTCCGGCGAATATAGATGTTGATATTGATATCTTAGCGAAATCACCTATAAAAGAACCGAGTTTTATAGTGCCAGTATCGAATCTTACACCGCCGAACTCCACTTTTATCTTTCCATATGTGTTTTTTAGGTCGGATGTCACGGATAAAGCGCCTATATTAACCCATTCACCTACATAGCTATGCCCTAAATAGCTTTCATGAGCCTTATTAGTATAGCCGTCTACAAGGGAATCGGATATCTCCCCACCTATTTTACATACTGGTCCAATCACTACATTCTCCCTAACCAAGCCCGAGAAGATATAAGAGTTCTCCCTAATGACACTAGGGCCAGAAATACGGCTGAAGGCATGTACCTCCACATTGTCACCAATGATTATCGGGCCCTTACTAGAATCTAAATAGACGTACTTCTCGATATAGACGCCCTCCTTAGAGGCGAAGACAGGCCACTGCCCCCTATTCGGCTTCAACACACTGAAATTCCCTTTAATAAATTTACTAAAGATATCGTCGCTAATTATCATACCCTGGATCTTTATAATGTCCCAAGGATACCTGACTAGGAATATATTCGTAGATGGATATTCTAACCCGGGTAGCTTATTAGCTAAATTAAAACCATCTAGATTATCTTTGTTTAGCTTACCTGCTATAAAGACGCCGTCTATGTAAATCGCTTTACCAGATGGAGCGGTCTCCAAATATTTGATGAGCTCTTCTAGAGCAGTAAATGACCCGGCTACCCTGGAGTTTATCATGATAAAATCGTTTTCCGGAATTGTCTGGACAGCTATTCCCAAGCGTCTAGACAATATCCTAGCCTGAAGATCATTTTTTAACAGGAGATAAATAGATTCTCTACCGACCAGCCTCTCAAGCCGCTCCCTCAGTGAAAAACCTCCCACACGGAACTCTGAGAAAGGCCTGTATAATACGAGCCATCTAAAGAAGTCATCCGGCAAGATATTATCATTAATAACTATATCCATAGTATATCACTACACAAAAATATCTAAGACTAATAATAAATTATCAGCATAACATATCATAATAATTTTTAATAGTGTGGTGGATATGAGAGCACTATATATCCATGCAAGGGAGTTTTATTATAAACCCATTGAGAAAGCGAGGATATCCAAGGTTGAAGAAGCTTCTGAACAGGGTAAGGGCTTCGAAAACCTCCTCGTAGTATACGTAACAATTGAGAAAGGAGATTTTGAGAGGAGGAGAGAGATATTGGATAAGATGCTGGGGGATATAAAGACGCAGCTTGAGAGGCTGAATCTAAATAGGCTGGTTATATATCCATATGCTCATCTGTCAGACAACCTTGAGGAGCCTGTAAAGGCCGTTAGGTTGTTGAAGCTGCTGGATAAGAAGATAAAGTCGGGGCTAAGCGGGGTTGAATATGATAGGGCGCCCTTCGGATGGTACAAGGAGTTCAGAATACATTGTCCAGGACATCCCTTATCAGAATTGTCTAGGAGCTTCTAAAATTATTTGAATCGGACCCACAGGGATTCGAACCCGGGGATATTCCGGCTTAGAAGCCCCTATATTTAATAAGGGTTGTCTCCTGATCCTCTCATGCTTTGAGATGTTTTTACAAGTCTCCGATAACCTGAATTATTCGAATATGAAACAGGCAACTGAAGAACGGTATGAGGAAGAACCTAATCCGATTCAACAATACCACATCTGGCTATTAATAACGATATCATTAACGATCCCAATAATATTAACAAGTTTAGAAATCAGAAATAGACGTATTTAACGGAAGCTTTAAAGGTAAGAAAGCGGGCCCGCCGGGATTCGAACCCGGGACCTTCGGCTTAGAAGGCCGACGCGCTCTCTGTAATGCTATCCAGGCTGCGCTACGGGCCCATATTGAAACTATTAACCAATATACTTTATGATTATCTCCAGCCTAAATATAAAAAATTTTCTGCTTCCGCAAGGCCTATCGTAGAAACTGAAAGTCTACTGTGTTTACCTCCATATTCGATGTTGATGCATATAACTGAGGGATGTCTATAAGCTTCTCTGCACGTAAGTGTATTATTGAATCGCTTGTAGCCACGATCCCACTCACATCATATAACGTTGAGTCCACGTTCCTCGTCAATATAACCTCGGTTTCATCACCTAATATCCTAGCTAAGAATGCTCTATACTCACCGCTTTTACTAACCTGAGACTCCAGGAAGATGGTTGTTCTTGGTGGAGAGAGTTGGGTGATCAGCTCCTTAAATATGTTTATTGCTTGAGAGAGTAGGTCGACATCCCTTATCCGGCCATGTACCCCACTCATATCCCTGATGAAGCCATCGTTACCAAGATATAGTTGTTGGCCCCTCAACATGGCTGTTATCGTCAGTATGACATTATAGAAATCAATATAAAGTGGCTCTTCCAAGGGATACGTATTGATTATCTTAGGAGATACCCTTGCTACGTGGCTCGATGGGTGGATTGACCTATATAGAATTAGACGCTCCTCTTTTTTCAAAGTATAATGGTCTCCGATGAAACGTAGGGCATGATCCCTGTTAAACCCCCTATCAAGCAGATACTTATAATCCCTAGCAGCCTCCATCAAATGCTTAGGTGGAGTGATGTGGATGATCACCATATGAAGCTAACCAGCCTCCTTAATTACTATAGCAGGTACGATGGGTAGTGCACGGCCAGCTTTGGATGCATCGCTACCCGCAGCCCTTGACTCGGGAGATACCACTAGCCTAGCTCGAGGATACTTTGATTTTAGATATTTTACAAATGTGTTTTCTAGGAATGAGGATTCACCCTCTGCATCGAGGAGCATGAGGAGCTTCCTATGCTTTGCAAATCTATCGAACCATTGTTTAGACACCATTTTACCGAATACAGCCGCTTTAGATGGATCTATGCCCATCTCCCTAGCCTTTGACACGATATCCCGGATACTTGGTGGAGAGGACTCATTTATGAAGCTCTTCAAAATACTCCACTTCCACTCATCGGCAGTGTATATGAATATGGATATATCATTGTCTACAGCATCCATTTTAGTGACCTCAAATATCTTGACGATATCCTCAACAACATCCTTTGCATACTCATCCAGTAAGAGAGTGAGTTCATCTATATAATCCTCTGGAAGCTCTGGCCAAGGCTCTCTAGCTATAAATGTCTCTCTACCTAGGATATCGTGCCATATCTCCTCCGATATATAAGGAGCATATAGTGATAGTAGTTTAATCCAGGCCTCCACGAAGGCGTTTAGAGCCTTTTTAGACGGCTTATCCTCATAGGAGGCGTATTCACGAATTATTCTCGGCATTCTATAGAAGATGACTTTACCCGCGTATGCAATCCTATGTTCACTCAATAGTGAATCAACCTGCCTCAGGATACTTCCAAGCTGTGAATAAAGGAGTTTGTCGAAGAAGGTAGTGTCATCTCTATCCACAGCCTTCGAGAATATCTCCCGTATGAAGCTCGGTAGACCCTCTATCTTCTTTGAAATAGCTTCCAGATCCTTCAAATGTATATCGGGGTCATCGAGGCCGTCTGCAAGGGTTAGGACACCTACCCGGACAGCGTCGGCGCCGTAGAGCTCCATCACCTTCCTCAGAGAAATATAATTGCCCTTGGATTTAGACATAGGTAGGCCGTTTAACATGGTAAAGCCGTTTACAGTGATTCCACGTGGCCAGAGGCTCCTCGGGAATAGAGCGACATGCTGGAATATGAAGAATGTAAGGTGGTTACCCACCAAGTCCTTACCTGAACCCCTCATATCCACGGGATACCAGTAGAGAAACTCCTCTCTAATATGTTTTAAAAGCTCCTTACCTAAACCGTATTTCTTAGATAATTCCTCTGGATCCCCCTCTCCATAGTAGACATAGTTGAAGAAGCCGTCATCAATCTTATCTGCATCTATATATCCAGCGTTATAATATTTCGCCACGGGGTAAAACGCCATGTATACAGTGGAGTCAGTCAACGTCTCAACAATCCACGACCTATCAAATGGAAAAGGCGTGCCCAAGCCCGTCTTCCTAGTACATGGCCAGTCCCTATACCAGTCTATATAATAATAAAATACTTTCCTCAGCTCAGGTGGATAGAAATCCATCTGATCCACCGCATCCTTAGCAAGTTTCTTCCACTCAGAATCAGAATATTTAAGGCTCCACTGATCTTCAATGATCTTAACTATAGTACGCGTACCACATCTACAGACAACCTCCTCCGGTAGGTCGTACATCATATCAGCCCTGTTAATCGCCTTTAGACGTTCACGAATCTCTTCCTTAGCCTCCCTAACAGGCATCCCCGCGAGATCCATACAGTTATCCTTCATTACACCACTATGATATTCCCTGCTATACACTAGGTGAGTGGCTTCATCAGCCTTTTCGAAATCCAGTTGGTTGGATGCGCCTATCTTGTCAACAGCCTCAACAGCCGGATACTCGCCGAAGCCCTCTACCTTAATAATTGAAATCGGCTCGATATCCTTGACGATATTATATAGGGGGTCAGAGGGCTTTAGAGATGTTTTGAGGTCTCTAAGGGCAAGTAGATCATATGGAGCGTGGGCAGGCACGCTGTATACCACGCCCGTTGCGATAGAGGGGTCTATAAACTTAGCTGGCAACACAGGTATCCGCCGGTTTACATATGGTGCGACCGCATATTCACCGATTAGGTCAGTTCCTTTAAGCCTCTTGATAACCTTAACCCTCCTAAGTTGATGGCTGAGTTTCTCAGCGGCATACTCACTTATAATCCACTTCTCGCCATCTACATCCGCCAATACATATACAGCGTCCTCCTTCACCCATACATTTGTAGCCCCAAAGATGGTTTCTGGCCTGAAAGTGCCTGCTACTAGGAAGACATCATCATCGATCTCAAATTTTATAAGTGTATATTCCTCTGGACGAACCCCCTCACCCTTAAGCCGATCATGGTCGCCAGTTGGGCTCTCATCCCTAGGGCACCATACAACGGGGTGAGGGCCCTGTATAATTAATCCTTTTGAATGTAGCGTCCTTATCTGCCACTCAACAAACTTTGTATAAAGTGGATGTAAATCAGTTGTATGGAACTCTCTCCTCCAGTCTATGGATAATCCATATCTAATTATATCCTCCTTACCTTGATTCGTGAAGTATTTAACTAGGTATACTGGGTCTAAAAAACTCTTTATAGCCTCAGGCTCAACTCCATCTAGCTCAATCAACCGTTTTACGAGAGCTTCATCCCCCTGCTCTAGCCTATGTACAACGCCCATAACCGCTTCCCCAGTCCAGTGCCATGCCCAGGGAAATAGGACGTTATAACCCTTCATACGCATATATCTAGCTATGACATCCAACCTACCTGAGGTATAGGCATGCCCTAAGTGTAGAGACCCGTTCATATATGGAAATGGAAAGGTTATGAAGAACTTCTTCCTATCTCCATCTGGATCCGCCTCAAAAACCTTATTCTCCATCCACCTACGGCTCCAATACTCTTCCCGCTCTCTAAACCCCCTATGCTTCCTTGACAATCTCTAGAAACACCTCCTTGATCGACCCTATCTCCCCTGAGAAGCGTCCTCCAAACCTAGCGTAGCGCGAGTCTCCCTTACCACCACCCTTCAAAATATCCTTAACCGCCTTGACCCCGGTCTTATATGCATCGAGACCCTTCTCACGGAGACTTGATCCAACGAATATCATTATATTGATACCTCTACCCTTCCTCGAGACGCCGACGAAGAACACATCACTATAACGCTTCTCCAACGCCTCCCCGATTTTAATAACCTTCTCAACATCATCGTCAACAAGGAAGATATATTTTAGGTCATTGACCTTTATCGCCTCGGAATACAGCTTCTCACCATATAGGTTTATGTACTCCCTCATCAGCTTCTCAAATTCCTTCTCCAGCGCCTCCCTATCCTTCATAAGGTCTTGAACCGCATTATATACATTATCTCTAGAGACACTCAAGAGCTTTGATAAGTTATCCAGAATATCCTGATCCTTCCGGGAAAACTCTATCGCCTTCGTCCCAGCCACATAATTAAATCTTATTACGCCATCATGGATCTTATCCACCGAAGTTATCTTGATATACATTAGTTCCCCTGTGTTTGAAACATGCGTCCCCCCACATGCCTCTACATCCCAGTCTCCTATTTTAAGTATCCTGAGTTTCTTACCTGGAACCATACCTCCCTGGTATATCCTGACGCCATATTTTTTCTCCGCAGCTCCCCTATCCATCCAATTTATCTCTACCTGTATGTTCTTAGAGACTATCTTGTTGGCAAGCTTCTCAATCAACCGTATCTCTTCTGGGGTAGGCAGTTTATAGTGCGTTACATCAATATGGGCTATTTCCGGCCTCTTTTCAGCCCCCGCCTGCCATATATGCCCACCTAGGACCCGTCTTATAGCGCCTAGTAATACATGTGTAGATGTATGGTGCCTCATTATTGCGAGTCTCCTATCCCAGTCTATGATCCCCTCCACGGTCTTCCCAACGATATCCTTTGGAACATCTCCATCTACTATATGGAGGATGACTCCGTTCTTCCTAACTGTATTTACAACTCTATACTCAGAACCACCTATCTTTAAAACACCTGTGTCACCGACCTGCCCCCCTCCCTCGGGGTAAAAAACGGTTTTATCAAGGATAATAGAGTTATCCTCTACATGCAGCACCTTAGCCGTCATCGACTTCCAATACTGATTCCTATAATATAATTCAGTGGTCTCATACCTCGATAAGACAGATGGAGCGGGTATGGGCTCGGCGGATGACTTCATATGCCGCTCCGACACCATCCTATAGAAATCGCTGGGTATCTCTATCTCTATACCCTCACTCCTCTTCAAATACTCCGCAACCATCTCAGGCGATATTCCATGTGAGTCATATATCTCTATCAGATGCTCCGTCTCTATCCCACCATATTTCTTTCTGTATCTCCTGATTATAGTCGGAAGCCTGTTGAGGATAGACTTGTATTTTTCTCTCTCCAATGATAAGACTTCGAAGATTACGTCCTCAGCCTCCTTCACATCCCTAAAATCACGGCCCCAATAATCTATCTGTCTCTTAAAAAGCTCCTCCAAGAGGCCTTCTAAGCCTCTCATCGACAGTAACCGAAATATCTTCCTAAGCAGCATCCTAGTTAAATACCCCTCCTTCACATTCGAGGGGATCGCCCCATCCTTAATTAGAAATATAGCTGCCTTAGAATGATCCAGTAGAATCGATAGCTCGTCGAACAAAGATAGTTTGTTTATAAGCTCACCTGGATCATATCCATGCTTCCTAGCTATCTTCCTCCTAAGTTTAATTACTTCGTCGCGTTTACTAGCGTCATACATCGGGCTATAAAGAGTATTATCATACAAGACCTCATCCTCGATGGACAGGTCTACCTCATCCATAATCCAGTTGAGTACAGGCCCATATATCGTGTGGAAGGCTGATGGCGCACCCTGTGAAAGCCAAGCCCACCTCTCAATCCCATATCCAGTATCTACAGTAAGTATCGGGGTCTGGATAAGCTTGTTATCAACAATCTCATACATCATAAATACTAGAGTAGAGACTTCCAGACCCTTTATAATACCCTCTACATCTGGTCCTGCATTCCCTCCACCGACCCAGAAATGCTCTTTATATGTTATTAAGTCACCGGGTATACCCAATTCATCTGTAGCGAATTCATGGTGATAGGCTATAGTCCCATCTTTCCAATATAGGAAGCCACCGTCTTCAGTCTTGTTAAAGGCATGTGCACCGCCCATCTCAAATATGGTTAGATGGCGCCCAGCCGTTAAACCGACGTTTAATATATCTTCAAACCTTAGGCAGGGCTGGCTTATAACAAGTGGATTAGCAGGGGGATCAGCGAGGCCAGCAGTAACATATGGCTGGAAATCAGCTATCGACGCGATTGTAACTAGGAGGTCATCCCTCCATCTAGCGACAACTGGGTATGGGTCTATAATTTCATGCCCATTTTTCTCGAAAAACTTTAGGAATAGCCTCCTCATCTCACTAACAGTATATCTACCTCGAGTAGGTGGCTTCCCAAGGAACTCATAATCAACGCATGGAGTCTCGCCACATACCTCTTGATCAGGGTTTGGAGTCCAGAAAAATGCCCCACACTTAATACATTTCTTCCTAACATATCCATTTTCCTTCATGAAATCTATATTAAATTCATTTGGATCGATTTTGAATTCCATATTACCACTCCTAAATATGTTATTATTAGGGTTTCGCTGCTTAAAAAATTAGAGTGTATAGTGACGCTGAAAATAGATTTATTTATATGAAAGTCAACCGGTGTTTAAACCGGAGTATCCTCTAAAATAAGGAATTGAAAACCGAAAAATAACGCAGGAGGAATAACTGGGAAAGATAGTAGAAAATTAAAGGATGTAGGAGGCTAGCCGAATAAGGCGCCAAGACCCTCTAGGGCCTCTTCCTCTTCCTCCTTCTCCTCCTTCTTCTCCTCCTCCGGCTTCTCCTCCTTAGCCTCTTCAGCTGGAGCAGCTGGAGCAGCAGCAGGCGCAGCCACTGGTAGTGCAGTAGCGCTCTCCAAGACCTCCTTAATGTCTATAGAGCTTAAGGAGGATACTAGAGACCTCACCACCCCATCATCGACTTCTTCTCCTATGGCAGTCATTATCTTCTTAATATTCTCCTCATTGATCTCCTTTCCAGACTCATACAACAGCAATGCAGCATATATGTATTTCACTCCTTAACACCTCACAATCAACTATTCACATATTCATCTAAAAAACAAATATATAAATATTAAGAAGCTTCGGCTCTCTGCTGGAGAGCCAAAGCCTTTGTGTATGCGGCGATGACGATGTCCTTGATCGTCTCAGGAGTGATGAATTCTCCCTCAACCGCCAGTTTCTTAGCGTGTAGATAAGCCTTAAGCAGTAGCTGGCTGACGTTGTACTTCGTTGGATACCCGAGTTCAAGCGAGATCTTGAAAGCGTTTCCAAACGCTTCTGAAAGCTCCGACTTAATCTTCTCAAGATCAGGTATCAGGTATTCTCTTGTAATTAGTATATTGTCCTTAAAGTCGTATGCAGCCTTGAGGTTAACCTTAGATTTAATCGGCTTAATACCCAGTTTATTCAGTAGGTTCGCCAAGTTAGGCGATATCTTATCACCGGCACGAGCAACGAGGGTGTCTTTAACCACATTAATTGCTCCACCAACTATCTTAGTCGGGATACTAAGGTTTGAGAATAGGCTGATAACTGGACCGGGTGGAATACCTGTATTACCCTCGGGTATTACTATGTCCACTGGAGTGATGTCGCCAGGCGACGCGGCTATATCAACCTCATATTTATCCAACTCCATCGCGATTTTAATCGGGTCTTCATTTGTAAATATAAATAGTATCTGGCCAAACATCTCGTCTTTAAGTTTTTCAACCGCCTCAGGATATATCTTTTCCAATGCCTTGAGGAAAACGGTCTTCTTACCTCCTTTTATCCTGAAACCCAGCTGCGGCTGTAGCCTCCTAACCTCGTTCAACATCGAGGCTTTAAGCCTGGTTGAGTCAACTAATATCACATATCTATGCTCCTGAATAAGCTTACTAAACTCCTCAAAAAGCTTCTTCTTCCTGTCTTTAGACCTAGGAACATACATCATCTTCACATCACCCTAATAGATGGCCCCATACTAGTCTTGACATATATCTTCTTGATATATGACTTCTCAGGAAGCTTGCCTTTAATAGCCTCGATAACAGCCATGGCGTTTTCAGCCAGTTTCTCATCGTCCATATCCTCAGTTCCAATTGCAACAGCCACCATCGGATTATTCCTAACATTAACTGAAACAGATGATCTTAGGCCTTCTATAATTGCCTTTACATCAGCGTTTGGCGGCAGTATCTGAGGCATCTTCCCCCTTGGACCCAATACAGAACCCATGACCCTACCTACCTTGGCCATGAGCTTCGGCTCCGCTAGGAAGAAGTCGAATTCACTAGCAAGTTTCTTTATATCTTTCTTGGATCCTGCCACGCTATCAATATCCTTCTCACTAATAACCCTATCGGCACCAGCCTCTGCAGCAGCCTCAGCTACAGCGCCATCGGCAAATACAGCGACTCTCTTGTCCTTACTTGACTTATGTGGGAGTCGTATAACCATCCTGATCCTATTCTCAGGCCTCTTTAAATCAATTCCAGATATGGCGAGCATCAGCTCAACCGACTGAAGGAAATTCCTCTTTTTACTCTTCTCCTTTGCCTCCTTTATAGCCTTCGCCAAAACATCCTTATTGATCTTCTCTATGAGCTCACTCATCTAACCCACCTATTCAGAACCATATATCTTATCGTCATACTCTCCATTCCTAACCTTTGCAGTTACCTCCTTAGGATTCATACCCTCTATTGTTACACCCATACTCACGCATGTACCTATGACTTGGAGAACAACCTTCTTAAGATCATCCATCTCCAGCTTCTGATTAATTATCCTACTTATCTTAACCACTTGATCAAATGTCAAGTCCCCCACGAACTCCCTACCTGGATTGGAGGAGCCCTTCTCGATACCAGCCTCCTTCGCTATCAATGCCGAAGCTGTTGGGATACCGACCTCGATCTCAAACTCCTTTGTATCGACATCAACTATTATTTTGACTGGGACACGCATACCTTTAAAGTCCTTGGTCTTCTCATTTATCTGGTCAACTATCTGCTTTACATTAACGCCTAATGGTCCTAGTGCAGGGCCCAGCGGTGGCCCTGCTGTAGCAGCTCCTCCGCTAACCAATGCCTCAACAACCTGCTTCTTACCCATTTACACTCACCTACCAATACTCTTCTTCTTAAGATTAGACACGGATATTATTATTGGAATCGGGGAGATAGATGCATCCTGAAGCTGTATAACAGCCTCTCTCCTATCTTTTTCACCACGGATATTTATAACTTTTGCACTCATACCCTTAAATGGCCCGGAGACTATCTCCACGATATCACCTATCTCGATAACCTCCTCCTCCTTCTCAAGCTCAAGAAGGGTCTTAACATCATCTTCAGAGAGGATTCCCGGGATAACCCTCTTAAAATGCTTTAGATCCTCAAATACCTTGACGATATCTGTATAGCTAAACGCTTCTACGATCAAGACGCCTTTTAGAGATGGAGGGACAAATACGGATCTAACCCTAATATCTCCATCCGAATTCTTAACCCGTAGCTCGATGATACGAGCTATATGCTCTTCCTGGCCGCCAGTCACTGATACCATGAAAAACTTGTATTTGGGCTTTGACTCCTCCATCTCCTTAAGACACCTACCTAACGATGAATAGACCGAATAACATCTTTATCGTAAATGCAATGACGCCTAATAAAGAAACCCCTAAGAATATCAGCTTTGTATATTGCCAAAACTCCTTCCAATCCGGCTTTCTAGCCAGTTTCAACACCTGAATATACTTTTTAAATATAGCCACAACCTATCACCGCCTATTCCAAACATCCATAATATTTATTTTTGCTTCAATTGATATACACAAATCCAAACCTATATAAATATTATTTCTATTTATATTGGGAAGGCGTGGAGAAATAGTAATGAAACGATAAATATATTATAAATATTTAATCATAATGATTATAATTAAAAAACATGCCTTCAAGACACGGGATTCTATGCTTTAACCACCTCAAAACCTTTTTTAGTCAACTCTTCATATAACTGTCTTCTAATACCGCCTGGGATACCCTTCCAGTTGAATACGGCCGTCTTAGTATTGCTAGTCTTTTTAAACGCATCCATTATAATATCAAAGCCAGTGTTTCCCAGCACATGTTTAGACAGGATATGACCAAACGCATATCCTTTTTCAAGTGCGTATCTAGTGAAGGTAGGTGCATAGTGTGGCCCTCCAAAGCCGACTGCAGGTATTCCCTCAAGGGGGGATTTAATAGCCTTTAAAACCGAGTCTACAGCCGCCTGTATCGCCTTCTTATCCTTCCACTGTTCAATTGATGAGCCGACTTCTACGAAGAAGGATGGTGATGAAATTTCCGAAGGTCCGTGATGCGTCACCTCTAGAGACACATGATACTGTAAGCCACGTTCCCGGGCTATCTGACTCATATACACTAAGGTGCTTCTCATCAAAATAGGGTGGCTGATGGCTAGGGAATACGGTTTTCCTCCATATTCAGCTTCCCCCGTTGGATTACCTGTTACATGCACACTTAGTGTCGGGGAACCGCTTCGTGAACTGTGTCTAGATAGGAAAATGATAGTCTTAGGGCTCATGCCAAGCTGCTTATCTACCTCATCTGAATAGATAATATCGTTATCTATATATGCCAAGTACCAGTCACAATCCTCAAATTGTACAACATCCTTTGATACCTTGTTACAGGAGTGAAGGTCGCATAGGTATTCGGCCATTAAAAGACCAGCTGGATCCTTTCGGCTTACAATAAATAAAAAAGATGGAGTTATAGAAGCCATCTTAAAACCGCCTTCTGCATATGAAGCCTGTTCTCAGCCTGATCATATACAATTGAGAGCCCGGAGTCCATAACCTCGTCAGTGACTTCTTCGCCTCTATGAGCAGGTAGACAATGCATAAAATATGTCTTTTTACCGGTACTTTTTATCAGATCCATGGTTACCCTGTATTTTGGGAGAAATGTCTTTAGACGCCTATCACGCTCAGCCTCGTCACCCATGGAGACAAATGTATCGGTGTAAATCACATCAGCGCCCTTTACAGCCTCCAGTGGATCCTCATATAGCTCAATTCTACTCCCAGAGGTCTCAGCGAATTCCATAGCCATCTCAACAACCTTCTCATCCGGCTTATAATCTCTGGGAGTGGCTAGGGCCAAGTCAATACCTACCTTGGAAGCTCCTAAGAGAAGTGAGTGTGCAACGTTGTTTCCATCCCCAACATAGGCGATCTTGATCCCATATAGCTTACCAAAGGCCTCATAAATAGTATATAAGTCTGATAGAATCTGAACTGGGTGATACATATCGGATAAACCGTTTATCACTGGTACAGATGCATAAGATGCTAATTCAACTAGATCATTTTGACTATATACCCTCGCCATTATGCCATCGACATATCTACTTAGAACCCTCGCAGTATCCTTTATTGACTCCCCCCTACCGAGTTGTAGAGTCTGCCAGCCGAGATATAGTGCATGTCCACCCATCTGTAGCATAGCCACTTCAAAGGAGACCCTTGTCCTCGTCGAAGGTTTCTGGAATATCATGCCAAGAACCTTACCCTCCATGTCTCTCGATACGTCTATGACCCCCTTCTTAATCTTATCCGTCGTCAGCACGAGATCCCAAATCTCCTCAGGTGTTAAATCAGCTATTGTAAGAAGATCACGTTTAACTTTCGCCAAGGCGAACCACCCTTATAATATATTCTTAAGATACTCTTCTTTATCAAAGGTTCTTAAGTCTCCATAACCCTGTCCAACGCCTATGTATAAAATCGGCTTTTTTATGGAGGCTGCAACAGATAATATGGCTCCTCCCTTTACATCAGCATCTACCTTAGTAAATATAACCCCGTCTACACCTACAGAGGAGTTAAACTCAATCGCCTGGGTAAGGGCGTCGTTACCCGCTAGAGAGTCGACGACAAGAATATTGAAATCAGGCTCAATAACCCTAGCTATCTTCCTAAGCTCCTCCATGAGATTAACATTACTATGCTGCCTCCCCGCAGTATCTATAAATACGACGTCAAATCCCCTGCTTCTAGCATGCTCCACCGCATCAAATGCCACTGCAGCGGGATCTGCACCATATTCCTGTGAAATTACTGGGACGCCTACGTTAGACGCATGGATTTGGAGCTGTTCAATGGCTCCTGCCCTAAATGTATCTGCACATGCTAAGAGGACCTTGAAACCCTTATTCTTAAAAAGATACGCCATTTTGGCTATAGTAGTCGTCTTACCGACTCCGTTAACGCCTAAAAACATCACTTTATAAGGCTTTACACCAGATGACTTAACGTGCTTCACGAAGTCAAGTGCCCCTGCTTCAGAGAGAATCTCATCTAGGACATTATATAATGCCTCCTTTACAAATTTCCCAGCGTCGTCAAACCTAGGAAACTCCATATCCCTTAACCGGGTTTTAAGCATCTCACGAATACGTTCAGTCACCTCATAAGCCACGTCGTTTTCAAGGAGTATTAGCTGGAGATCGTCGAAGAAAGAGTCTATCTCCTCCGGGGAAAGCTTCTTCTTAGTTATCTTTCCAAGTAAATTGTTTAGCCCAGTCTTTAGGTTCCTAAACATCTTGAATCACGGATAAGGAGTTCTATAATTCTATCCCCTACCCTGGAGTTTAAACTGGAGCTCTGCAATAGCCGCCGAGACCTCTTCATATCTGTTCCTAAGGTCATTTAAGGTTTTAAGCCTGTTCTCAACCGCCTGCCTAAGATTCTCAATAGACTTCTCAACATGGGTTATAGCGTCTTCAATACTCTTTTCGAGGAAGACCCCTGCACCTACACCAACTACCACCTTATCTGGTTTAGAGATGTTTACGGGGAGATAGACGCCTCCTCCCACTGGCAACAACGTATCAAATTCCTTGGACTCGGTCTCCCTATACATCTTTAGTATATCCAATGCACTCTGATGCTCCATGAGAGACCTCTCTAGAACATTGACCTCATTATATAAGGCCTCTATAAGCTCCATAATCCTCCTCTGCTCATATACTAATGCAGCTAGATTCTCCCTCTCACCCATATTAATCAACTCCAAAAGCCTGGCTAATTACCATAAGCTCCCTACCGGTTGTGGCTGTGCCCACAACCACACCCCTATCATTAGCAACCACACCGGAAGATATAAATTCAACGCCTCCATTAATTGTCCCAGTATACGTAGACACCTTCAGAACATCCTCTATTATCTTCGCCTCATCATCCTTCAGTACCGGGGCTACAAGAACCCCATTATTATTAGAAACTGCGAGGGAACCTACATAAGAGAAGCGTCCTATTGTTGCTGTGACAACCTCGATATCAAGGGTCTCTGCAATTATCTTACGTGAGGATATTGGTAGCACCGGGGAGACTATAGCACCCTTATCATTAGCCAGAACCAGGTTGCCTAATGAAGTATACCTATGTTCCAAAATACCTATATTAATATCTAGCTCCTTCAGTTTCCTAACCAATTCCTCCCTCGCATAATCCTCAAATAAATGAGGTAATACGATTCCATTCCGGTTTCCAGCTATAAAGGGTGAGGTTATAAGAGTATTAATTAGATATACTGGAATCGCTGGAACTCCCAGCTCTTCCTCTAATATAGAGATCTTTTTCTTTGGAATCGAGGAATGATATAGGAGATAAGAGTTTGTAGCCTTAATATATAACCCTACATGATCCCCGCCAAATATTTTTATACGCTTCAAATCCAGTGATCCCTCTACTCATGTTTTAATACCCAGATCTCCTCTTCACTCGTCCTTATTACCTTGACTTTGATACGCCTAGGCGGGTTTCTAATTCCCCTACTCCATATGACTTCATTAACCTCAGGACTGATCTTTACATTAGGGTTCTTCATATGTCTACTTACGAAGTCCCTGAGGAATTTAGCAGCTCTTTTAGCCCTATGCAGACCCTTCTTATACCTTATTACCTTCCACAAGGGAACCGTATATACACGCTCTTCAACGACCTCAACACCCTCTGGAAGCCAGTCATATTCAGCCTCCTCAGCCTCTTCCTCCTCAGCTTCCTCTAAAGTCTCTTCAGGCTCTTCTTCAGCCTCCTCTATCAATGCCTCTTCCTCCGGCTCCGTTTCCTCGACAGTAGACTCCCCGACCTTCTCCTCATCCATATACATCGCCTACCTACCTCCTGAAGAACCGCTTAGTCTTTAGCTTAAGCCTATTCCGCCTCCAGTGACGCCTACTAGGCGTCGTCCTAACCCTTCCATTTGTACGGGCGATGACCCATACGGGCACACTCTGATTAGTCTTAATCTCCTTCGCAATATGATTCTTAATTGCAGGTGTCTTAACTCTCGCCATCTTCTAAAACCCCCTTATCCGATAATCCTTCTTTCTCTGAAGCCTATATAAAATTTCCTTAACCTCATCATCAGTAAGCCTATGATCAAGCCTTCCCTCGAGGCCTAGCTGGATTATAATTGCCTCCACCTTCTTGGCTAGATCAGGCTTAACGAGGGCGACGTTCTTGAGCCTCTGCCTAGCCTCAGGCGTCAGAAACTGCCTGAGGAGCGCCGCCCGCTCAGCTTCCTCCCTCCTCTTCTTCTCCTCTTCATCATCGTGTCCAGAGGGAGGGATGTTCCAATAGCTCAATATTTAGTCACCCCTGATACATTTCATACCACGGCTTTATATCCAGTGACTTCTTAATCTGATAAGCCATTTTATCCAATAGAGACCTGCCTTTAGGCGTCAACATCCTACCCCTTGGAGTCTTACGTACCAGACCGGCTTCCTCGAGTTGCTGAAGTATCTTCCTAATTATTGCCCCGCCTCCAGGGTAAAAATGTTCAGGTCGTACACCCCTGTTCTTTCTACCACCATACATTAGTCTAAGATCGTCGACACCCAAGGGCTCCTTAAGATAAAGCTTTCTCAATATAGATGCGGCCCGAATATACCACCAGTCTGGATTATCTGGAGGCCTCTCCCGTGAAACCCCTGTTTTAACCCAGAAGGCCCACTCAGGCGGCGTGACAGTAGATATCTCACTCTTAATATACTCAGCCAACTTCTCTATGAATACGTCGGCAGGCACCTCCTTTACGCTAACCATCAAACCCACCCAATACACTCACTAATTTTTTAACCTAAATCACCTAAATTTAAACAGATAGACATATTTATATTTATTTACAAACCATGGCACTATAGAAACATCATTTATATTAGGGAGGGTGAGGGTTCAGAGGGACTACCGGTGAATCATCCTGGAACATCATTATTGCTCCAGGTCATCATCACCCTCCATAAATTCATAATAATATAATAATATAGTAAAAATATGAAGTGGAGCTAGAGAAAAAACTTTATAAAAACAGTGGCTAACATAATTAATACTAGATTATAAAGCCGGGGTAGCTCAGCGGCGGAGCAGGAGGAGCCTCCTCCGAGGCCGGACTCATAGGGCCGCCCTGAGATATCCGGAGTAGGCAGATGCCTACGGAAGTCGCGGGTTCGAATCCCGCCCCCGGCACTAAAATTCTAATCTGCTTATCATGACATCAAGAACGATCGGAACTCGTAATTTTTAAAAACATACGACTCCAACCCAGCATTTCTAAGGAAAATTCTAACAAGGTTTCCTAAGAACTTAATTAGTTAACCAGATGTTATTGAACAAAGTATAATTATGAAAAATGTTTTTTATAAAAAACACAATTATTTGTAAATTCTTGGATGAAAAAAGTTTTAAATATCGATGTTTTCCATTTATATTAATTGTTGTATCTAATTTTAAGAGGTGTTTACGAGGTGTCACGTAGGCATCTTATGGCTATTATTTTGCTGTTACCTCTTCTACTATCATCGCCTACATTAGCGGACCTAGCTTCTCCAGTTGAGGCTCAGCCATACGGGGGGACGTTGAAGGTAGCGTTGCCCTCCGAGCCAAACACATTCAACTGGTTCTCAGCAGGCTCAACATGGAGTATTAACGTCCTAATCCCAGTATACAATAGGCTATTCAGGTGGAAAAACGGGACTTTAATGCCCGAGCTTGTTAAGGATTGGTCAGTGTCAGATGATGGACTGACATACACATTTACGATCCATAATAATGTAACCTTCCAAGATGGTAAACAGCTAACTGCAGAGGATGTTGTATTCACAATAAATGTAGAGGCCCAGAATGACTGGCCCTACTACCATGGATACTTTGCAAAAGTGGATCGAGCGGAGGTAGTAGACCAATTTACATTCAAGATATATATGAAGGAGGTTGACGCAGGATTCCTCGCCAACGCCTTAGCGGTCATGAATGTATTGCCAAAGCACATCTGGGAGCCACTACTCAATGAAAAGGGTGAGGAGCTAGCTGTATACAACCCTAAGCTTCCAGATGAGGTGATTGGAAGCGGTCCCTTCAAGCTGGTGGAGTACGTACCAGGCCAGTATGTAAAGTACACCGCCTATGAAAACTACTGGCAGGGTAGGCCCTATATAGATGAGTTGATCGTCACCTTTATCACAGAAGCCACTACAGCCATCCTAGCTGTGAAGAAAGGCGACATAGACCTATATGAGGGTTGGATCACCCCGGAGGTCGTTCCATCACTCATTACTAC